>ENA-ORLF01000014-ORLF01000014.1-human-gut-metagenome-genome-assembly--contig:-NODE-14-length-129097-cov-9.12521_pt1 | contig 129097 bp, 131 predicted proteins | sample MGYA00243066_ERZ508822 | MGnify/ENA primary metagenome ERZ508822 (study PRJEB26277, sample SAMN04329791) | human gut metagenome | biome: human-associated habitat | host: Homo sapiens | place: USA... | reverse complement strand
ATTCCGCCGCCTACAAAGCCGAATATGCTACCGGCAACGGTTTTATTCGGGCTACGGCGCGGGCAGAGCTTCTTTTTGCCCAAAAGCCTGCCGCCGAAATACGCCAGCGTGTCCCCCATAAGCGGCATTGCAAACGCACACAGCAGCGCTATTCTGCTCTTGTCCGCATCGGCGCCGTATTCGCACAGCATAGCGACTGCGGCAAAAAGGCTCATTGGATACACCAGCACGAACATGGACGCCATAGTGTCCTGCGCTGTGCGCGCTTCGGTAAATATCCTATCCGCCATTGCCATCAGTATGCACGCCATTGCAACTATCCAAAGCCCCATGCCGCCGAATACCCTATACGCCGCAAAATACAGCAGCGCGAATATATACGCCGGCAGCATGAACGGCTTCAGTTCCTTTTTGGCAAGCGCGCTGCCCATTTCATACGCCGCCATCACCGCGCCCGCCGTGAACAGCGCGCACAGCACCCATCCGCCGAAATACAGCGCCGCCGCCAGCACGGCAATAAGTACAGCGGCGACTCCAATGCGTTTTACAAGCTTCATTTTCCATCCAATCCGCCATACCGCCGGTTCCTGTGCGCAAATTCGCCAAGCGCGGCAATATAGCATTCGTCGCTAAAATCAGGCCACAGCGTATCGGTGAACACAAATTCCGCATATGCGCTTTGCAGCAGCATAAAGTTGGAAAGCCGTTGTTCGCCGCCCGTGCGTATAACAAGGTCAACATCGCTAAGCCCCCTTGTGTAAAGGCGGCTCATCACGCATTTCTCATCAATATCCTCTATATTAAGCCTGCCCTCCTTAGCGTCCAGCGCAATGCTTTTAACGGCGTTCACCGTTTCCGCGCGGCTGCCGTAATTAAGGGCAATATTCAGCTTCAGTCCCGTGTTATTCTTTGTTTTCTCCATCGCGGCCATGCATTGGGCGTATACCTTTTCCGGCAGCGCCGCAATGTTGCCCATGGCGCGTATGGCAACGTTGTTTTTATGCAGATCCTCTACCTCTTTGATAAAGTATTCCATGAATATCGCAAACAGCGTATCCACCTCTATCTTTGGCCGTTTCCAATTTTCGGTGGAAAAGGCATAGAGGGAAAGCGCCTCTATGCCCAAGTCGCTGCTGAGTTTGATTATCCCCCTCAGCCGCTCCGTTCCCGCCCTGTGGCCCATGGAACGCGGCAGGCCGCGCCGCGTGGCGTAGCGGCCGTTGCCGTCCATTATTATGCCAACATGCTTGGGCAGGGGCGAAAGCGTGATGCGCAGGGCATTCAATTCAGCCAATGTCAATTTTTCATTCCTCCGGCGCGTCAATGCGTGTTTTGAACACGGCAAACGTCAATTCCGCGCTGTTTTTGCCCGTTTGTTTGGCGCGTACAACGCGCCGTTCGTCCCCGTCCACGCCTTTGCGGCTGGATACTTCAAGCGTAGTTACTTGTATCCCGTCCGCTTCAAGCGCATTTATTGCCGCGGATAGTTCAAGGCCCTCTACGTTCCTCAAACTTCCATTATCTCCTTCTGCTTATCGCTTACTATCTTATCGATATCCTTTATGTGGCTGTCGGTCAGCTTCTGCGCCTGATCTTCCAGCTTCTTGCGGTCGTCCTCGGTAATCTCGCTGTCCTTCTGCGCCTTCTTTATCTGCTCTATGGCGTCGCGGCGGATGGAGCGGATGGCAACCTTGGCTTCTTCACCCTTCTTCTGGATGGTCTTGGCCAGCTCCTTACGCCTTTCCTCGGTAAGCACAGGGAATATAAGGCGTATGCACTTGCCGTCGTTGGAAGGATTGATGCCGAGATCGGATATCTGTATAGCCTTTTCCAGCGGATTGAGCACAGAAGGATCATAGGGGGTTATAACAAGCATCCTTGCCTCGGGCGAAGAGATGTTGCCTACCTGGTTAACGGGGGTGGGCGTGCCATAATAGTCAACCATTATGCGATCCAGCACCTGCGCGTTGGGTCTGCCTGCCCTGAGCGAGCTGAGCTCCCTGTGCAGCACGGCAATGGTTTTGCCCATTTTGTCTTTTGCGGTTTCTATTGCGTCCATATTTATACCTCCGTACTAATTGTTCAATATTGTATATGTATATTTTAGGCTAAATCTTCCGCTTAGTCAATGACGGTACCAACATCCTGCCCATTAATTGCGCGAAGTATTGCGCCTTCATCCTTCAGCGCGCATACAACAACGGGGATTTTCTGCTCCTTGCAAAGGGTTATGGCGGTAAGGTCGGTGGCCTGCAGGTTCTGCTCTATCACCTGCTGATAGGTAAGGTGGCTGTATCTTACGGCATTCGGGTCCTTATTGGGGTCCGCACTATATACGCCGTCCACGTTCTTCGCCAGCACAAGCGCATCCGCGTATATTTCCGCGGCCTTCAGCGCTGCCGCCGTATCCGTTGAAAAGAACGGCCTGCCCGTGCCGCAGGCAAACAGGCAAACCTTGCCCTGCCGCATTGCGTCTATTGCCTTTTCCGCGGAAAAATCATCGCAGAAGGAGGGCATATGCAGCGTTGAAAGCACCAATGTTTCAACGCCTTCTTCCTTCAGCGCCGCTTCCATTGCCATGCAGTTTATGGTGGTTGCAAGCATGCCCATCTGATCCGCGCGGTTCCTATCCATGCTGCCGCCGCTTCTACCGCGCCATATATTGCCCGCGCCTATGGTAACGCCTACCTCAACGCCCGCTTCCACCAGCGTTTTTATTTCCCGCGCAATGGCCGCCACCGCCGCAAAATCTATCGTTTTGCCGCCGCCCATGGCCTCGCCGGACAGTTTTAATGATACGCGTTTATATTTAAGCATATCTTTCTCCTTTTTGCTGAGTATATACAAAAAGGGAACGTCAAATAACGTCCCCTTTTGCTAACTTAATTATTTCTTCATCTGGCCCATAACTTCTTCGGCGAAGTTATCCTGCCTCTTGGTCAGGCCTTCGCCCATCTCGTAACGGACGAAGCGGCGGACGCTGATCTTTTCGCCTATCTTGGCGATAGCGGCGCTGACCATCTCGCCAACGGTCTTATCGGGATCCTTAACGAAGGGCTGCTCCAGCAGGCACACTTCCTTATAGTACTTCTCGATACGGCCTTCCACCATCTTTTCGATTATGGCAGCGGGCTTGGGCTTGGGCTCGTTCATGGCCTGCTCGCGCAGGATCTTCTTTTCATGCTCTATCTCGGCCTGGTCAACCTCTTCCTTGGTAATATAGGTGGGGTTGGAAGCCGCTATGTGCATGGCTATATCGTGTACAAGCTGCTTGAAATCGTCGGTCTTGGCAACGAAGTCGGTCTCGCAGTTGACCTCGAGCAGAACGCCGATTTTGCCGCCCATGTGGATATAGGAATCAACTATACCTTCGGCAGCTATACGGGACGCCTTCTTGGCGGTCGCGGCAAGGCTCTTCTCGCGGAGATACTCCATGGCCTTGTCCATATCGCCATCGGTCTCAACAAGCGCGCGCTTGCAGTCCATCATGCCGGCGCCGCTCATCTCACGCAGGGCCATTACGTCTTTTGCAGTAAACATAACTTAATATCCTCCTAAAAATATGCGCTCGGCTGTTTTATTAAAACTCTTCCTCGTCAGCAGCCACTTCTTCAATGGCTTCATCGCTCATCTGCTCGCCCTGCCTGCCCTCAAGCACTGCATCGGCGATCTTGGAAGCGATCAGCTTGACGGCACGGATAGCGTCGTCGTTACCGGGGATGGGATAATCGGCCTCGTCAGGATCGCAGTTGGTATCAACTATGGCGACCACGGGGATGCCAAGAGCCTTGGCTTCCAGAATGGCGATGTGCTCCTTGCGGGGGTCAACCACGAACATGGCAGAGGGCAGCTTCTTCATTTCCTTGATACCACCAAGGTTCTTTTCAAGCTTCTCCTGCTCGGCCTTGAGCTGGATAACTTCCTTCTTGGGCAGCAGATCGAAGTCGCCGTCGGCTTCCATCTTCTCGATCTTGCGCAGCTTGTTGATGCGGCTCTGAATGGTCTTGAAGTTGGTCAGCATGCCGCCCAGCCAACGCTGGTTGACATAGAACATTTCGCAGCGCTTGGCTTCCTGCTCGATGGATTCCTGGGCCTGCTTCTTGGTGCCTACGAACAGCACGGTGCCGCCTTCCATGGCCAGATCGCGGATGAAGTAATAAGCCTCATCGATCTTCTTAACGGTCTTCTGCAGGTCGATAATGTAGATGCCGTTGCGCTCGGTGAAGATGTATTCCTTCATCTTCGGGTTCCAACGACGGGTCTGGTGGCCAAAGTGCACACCGGCTTCAAGCAACTGCTTCATGGAAATAACAGACATAAAAAAACCTCCTCGTTTTTTATCCTCCCCATGCATCATCCCGTAACGCGACCCGACTCATCGGGCACGAGCCTTACGGTCCGCATGGGTGCGTAATGATTCACTTTTACGCGGGCGCGCCATTCCATTAAACGCACCGTGGTGGATTATACCACAGAGAGCCCCGCTTTGCAACAAAAAATATAGAGGCGGGCTGCATTTGCCCGCCTTTGCGCATTAAAAATGCGTCCTTACATATTCATTATATTTTTTTGCGTTCATGCAGTCCTTATATGTGTTCTTAAAGCGCTGCACGGTAAGGTTATTCATTTCAAGGATGTTGCGGTATTTCCAAAAGCCTGCCATGAGCGGCACACCGCCGCAGAAGTAACCCATCGGGGCCGTGCGGTAGCATGAATAGCACAGCGCGGCAATCACCACAAGCGATATTATAACGCCGACTATCTGCTTTTTCGGCTGCATATTGCTTACGTCCTTTTCCTTGACAACGCCAAGCTTAATCATCTCCTCCGCAAAGCGCTTCTGCACGCCGAAAAGGCTTACTGCGTTAAGCGTCATGGGCGCAACGACAAAAAAAGCGAACAGCGCAAGCAGCGCCTGAAATATAAAAATAGTAATGCCCGTAGTGTTTCCCATTATGCGTCTCCTTAGAACAAAGCGAATGATTTATATAGAAGTATACCATGCATGGGGCGTATTGTCACGGAAATTAAAAAGACGCAGCGCGCCGTTTTTGCAGCGCGCCGTGCCTTTTTGTTTAATCACATCAGGTAAGATCTTTTTTATTTGGCTTCCGCAACCATTTTCTTGTTGGCTTCCGCCATTTCCTCGAATATACCTGCGTTTTTCTTGGAAACGACAGCCTTGATTACGAACAGGGTGGCAACCATGAGCACGATGGCTATGGCAAGGTTGAGCCATACGTTCTGGATAAGGCCGGCCAGTATGAAACTGACAAACGCTACAGCGGAAACGGTGATGGCATAAGGCAGCTGGGTGAACACGTGGTTAAGATGGAAGCAGTGCGCACCGGCAGAGGCCATGATGGTGGTATCTGAAATGGGGGAGCAATGGTCGCCCATAACGCCGCCGGAGCAGGCCGCCGCAAGGCCGATGGTGCAGAGCACGGGCTCTACGCTGTAATCGAATACGGCCGTTACGATAGGTGCCATTATGCCGATGGTGCCCCAGGAGGTGCCGGTAGCGAAGCCGATGGCCGCACCGATTACGAATATGACCGCAGGCAGGAACAGCTTAAGATCGCCGGCATTGGCCATGGCCGCCCTTACGAATTCGGCGGAATACATGGCAAAGCGGGTGAAGGAGCAAAGCGTCCAGGCAAAGGTCAGTATCAGTATGGGGGCGATCATCTGTATGAAGCCCTGGGGTATGGATTCCATGGACTTTTCGAACGTGAATGCGCCGCGGATCCAGAAATAGATGAACGTGAACACGAGCGCTATCATGCCGCCAAGGGCAAGGGCAACACCTGCATCGGCATTGGAGAAGGCAACAACGAAGTCCTGATAGGCTTCTTCGCCGGGCGTGAAGTATCCGCCGGAGAATACCAGCGCAATTATGCACACGATTATAAGCACAACAACGGGAATGAGCAAATCGAGTACAGAGGACTTGCCGCTGGCAGGCTTCTCGTAATCGTCCGCGCCTTCAAAGGGGCGCTCGGGAGTGGTGAACAAATCATCCTTGACCTGCGCATTATACTCATGCTTGAGCATAAGGCCGTAGTCCAGGTTCATTATGCTTGTTACCACTATCATAACAAGCGTCAGCAGGCAGTAGTAGTTCCACGGAATCTGCTTTACAAAAAGCTCGATGCCGTTGATGTCGGAGGTGGTTACATAGCCGGATATGGCGGCCGCCCAAGAGGAAACCGGAGCGATCATGCAGACCGGAGCGGCGGTAGCATCGATTATGTAAGCGAGCTTCGCGCGGCTGATCTTGTGGCTTTCGGTAACGGGACGCATAACGGCGCCGACGGTGAGGCAGTTGAAATAGTCGTCAATGAAAATGAGCACGCCGAGCAGCATGGTCAGCAGCTGAGCGGCGCAGCGGGTCTTAACGGCTTTCTTAGCCCAGCGGCCGAAGGCTTCGCTGCCGCCGCCCTTGTTCATCAGATCGACCATTATGCCAAGCACTACCAGGAATACTATAATGCCCATGTTGTAGCTGTCCGCCAAAACGGATACGATGCCGTAGTTGGCGCCAACCAATTCTACTATGGTGTGCCAGGGGTTAAACTGAGTATAAAGCAGCGCGCCTACAAGGCAGCCTAAGAACAGGGAAGAATAAACCTCCTTGCTGATAAGGGCCAGCACTATGGCTACGATAGGCGGCAGCAGGGACCAGAAGGTTCCTGCGAAGGGAGTTTCTGCCTGAACGGTTTCGCCGTCTATAACGAATTCAGGCAGCGGAGCGCCCTTGAAGCTGATGCCGAGCACCACAAGCAGCACTACGAATACGGCACAAGCAACAAAATAGGCTATTTTTGTACCTTTTTTGTCCATTTGATGGGATCCTCCTTATAGATTTTGTGTGTATCTTAATTTTAGTTGATTTTGTCGGCATCGTCAAGGAATTGTGAGAAATTTATGAACATCATAACACAGGTGTTAAGAAGTCGTTAGGAATATATGCCATGCAAACGCAGCGTCATCATCCTGCATTTTGTGATTGTAATTTTGTTTTTCGCATGCCGCAGAACGACGTTTTCATTAGCATTTTAGGCTTTCCCAATTCATACCGACATAAAAAGCCCTGCGCGTGATGCAGCGCATATCGCATAATATGCAATGCATTTTATTAACGCGCAGGGCTTGGATTTAACGCCGTGTTTATGTTTTCTTTATGCAATCTTAACGAATTACATATATTCTTTTACATTATTTTTCTATCACCGTGCATGCATCCGCATCCAGCGCGAACCTTGCGCCGAAGGGCAGGCTCATGGTGGGGGAGCAGTGACCGCACATAAAGTTGGTTATGCAGGGCTTGCCGCTGGGCTTTACCAGTTCCTCAAACACGGTTTCAAGAGTGAGCGAATTTTCGGGCTTTTTGGCTTCGCAATCGGTATACTGGCCAAGTATTATGCCCGCGCAGTCGTCAAGCTTGCCGGCGTTCCTAAGCTGGGTAAACATGCGGTCTATGCTGTACGGCTGCTCGTCAACATCCTCAAGGAATATTATCTTGCCGCGCGTATCTATTTCCCACGGTGTGCCGAGACTTGCCACAACCAGCGAAAGATTGCCGCCGCAGAGTTCGCCTTCGGCCTTGCCGCCGACAAGGGTCTTTATTGGCATATCGGCAGGGTTTTCATAGGTTATGTCCTCGCCGAATATCATGGCCTTCGCGTATTTATAGCTGTATTCGCTGCCGTCGATAAGATTATCGCTGGTGGGCATGGTCATATGATATGTGCCAAAGCCGCACTGCTGGCGGAACGCTATATGGAAAGCGGTAATGTCGCTGTATCCGCCGAAGAACTTGGCGTTTTCGCGTATTGTGGTATAGTCAAGCAGGGGCAGTATCCTGTGCGCGCCGTAGCCGCCGCGCAGGCACCATATGCCGTCTATATCCTTATCGGCAAAGGCCTCGTTTATGTCCTTGGCACGCATTTCGTCGGTACCGGCAAGGTAGCCGTGGCTCGCGCGGGCGGTGGGATACAGGACGGGTATAAGGTTCAGCTTCTCCGCAGTTTTTACGGCACGGTCGAGTTTAGCTTCAACATCACCGTTAACCGGACTTGACGGCGCTATGAGCGCAACGCGCGCCCCTTCAAAAAGCTTAGGTCCTCTCATTCTTCTTCATCCTCCCCTTCCATTTCTTCAACAATGTCCAAAAATTCATCGAACACTTCGTTAAGAAGTATTTCATTATCTATCGTGTTGTAATAATCCTGTCCGTCCTTGGTGTCCACCTTAAGCAGCACCACTTCCGCTTCCTCGTCGTCCTGCTGTTCAGCCGGCTCCAGCGCAACGTACTTCTGCCCTTCGTAAACAAACGTGAGCACATGCACAAAGCTGGCTTCCTCGCCGTTTTCATCCAGCAGCACTATTTCGTCGTAGCCGTCGTTCTTGCCCGTGTTTTCCATTTTATGGCGTATCTCCTTAAATAATTGTATGCATATTTACAGGCGGGGGTTGGAATCCAAATACCCCTGCAAAATTATGGTCGCGGCCAGCTTGTCCACCACCTTGCGACGCTTGCGCCAGTCAAGTTCGGCCTCCATCAGCACCCTTTCGGCCGAAACGGTAGTAAGCCGCTCATCAAAAAAGGCATGCTCGCCATCCCAAAGTTCAAGCACGGCGTCCGCGAATTCCTTCACCTTTTCGCTTTGAAAACCATAGCTGCCGTCCATATTCCGCGGCATACCGAACAAAAGCCTCACCGGAACATATTTCTTCGCAAAGTTTGCAATGTACTCCGCGTCCTTTTCAATATCTCCGGTCCTGTTATATGTTTCAAGCCCCTGCGCGGTTATGCCCAGCGGATCGCTCACGGCTATGCCTATCCTTTTGTCGCCAACGTCCAGCGCAAGCACCCGCATCATCGCTTGTCCGCTCCGTCGCCGTTTATTGCGGCCGCCGCATCCTGCGCCTGAATATAGAAGCGCACAAGTTCCTCCACCAGTTCGTCCCGCTGCAAACTACATATACGGTAGCGCGCGTTATTATAGCTGGTTATATATGTCGGGTCGCCGGAAATAAGATAGCCCACTATCTGATTTATGGGGTCGTATCCCTTTTCCCTCATCGATTCATATACGCTTATAAGGACCTCGCTCGCGGTACTTCTCTCCCGGGGCATCCTGAAAAGCATCGTTTCGGTGGTTTTCTCGTTCATTTAGTCCTCCCCTTCGTGCATATTTTTGATATACTGCGCCATGGTATTATCTGCTATTATATCACATCGCCCTGAAATAGCAAGGAATGTTAAGCAAAATGAACGGGGAACGCATGCGAATTTTCTGCGTTCCCCGTGCCGTTGTTTATTCTGTTTTTCAGGCCTTCAGTTCCCCGCAGATATTCGTTTGCATAAGCGTGCGTACGCCCTGCAATGAGAAATCCGGCCCAAGCTTGCCCAGCGCCCACATCAGCTTTGTTACCGATGCTTCGGTTGTCATATCCTTTGCGGAAATAACGCCCGCACTCCTCAGCGGCGCTGAAACTTCATATATATCCGGATTGCTGGCCTCGTAAAGGCATTGGCTGGTGAGTATAACCGGAATATTTTCCTTTATCAGCTTATGCAGACTTTCCGCATGGTCGCGCCGAATGTTATGCACCCCGCCAAGGCCGAACGCTTCCACCACAACGCCCTTAACGCCGCACCCTGCAAGGCTTTCTATTATGGCGGGCATAGTGCCGGGAATGAGCTTTATAAGTGCCACGCGCGGCTCTATATCCATAAAGAAGTCCTCGTGAGCGGCTTCCTTTTCCGGCGCATCCGCCATTATGAAGCGGCCGTCCTCAAAATACCCCACAAGCGGGCGGTTTATTGATTCAAATGCATTCAGCGACATTGTGCGCGTTTTAACCGCGCGGCAGCCCAATATCACGCTCCCGCCGAAGGCTATATACACCCCGCCCGGCAGCTCCCGCGCGGCGGTGAGCGCATCGCCCAGATTAGCTGCGGCGTCGCTTCCGTCCATGCCCATCGGGTACTGCGCGCCGGTGAGCACAACGGGTATTTTTATTCCCCTGAGCATAAAGGACAGCATGGACGATGTGTACGCCATTGTATCCGTGCCGTGGGTTATCACTATGCCGTCCGCCTTATGCATATTGTCCGCCACGGCCTGAGCTATTGCGCGCCATTCTTCGGGCTGCACGTTTGAACTGTCCATGCGGAACAGTTCTATCGATTCAACGTTTTCCGCCCTGTCCCGCACATAGGAAAGCAGTTCCTTTGCGCCAAGCTGCGGCGCAAGGCCGCTTGCGGTCTGCTTGCAGGCTATTGTGCCGCCCGTGGCAATAAGCAGTATCCTCTTCATTATTTTTTATATTGCGCCGTGCTTATCAAGCAGGGGCTTTACCACCTTTTCAAGCCTTTCAAGCGCGGCTATCAGGTCCTTCTTGGGCAATGCTACGTTCCAGCGCGTGAAGCCGGAGCCGTTGGTGCCGAATATTTCGCCCATATCCAGAACAAGGTCGGCGTCGTCGCAAAGCTTGGTAAGCTCACTATCGCTAAGGCCGAGTACGCGCATATCCATCCACGCAAGGTATGTGCCCTCGGCACGTATACAGCTTATGCCTTTCAGGCGGGTATCGACGAATTCATACATTGCGTTGAGGTTATCCTCTATCACCGAGAGCATTTCCTTTACCCATTCATCGCATTCGTTATGCGCCGTTATAGCCACCGCACGGGCGAAGTAGGTTAGCGAATCGCCCATGGCGCGGTTCTGCTCCGCCTTATACAGTTCATAGCGTTCCTTGCCGGGAATGAATATATCCGAACAGCCGAGTCCCGCCACGTTGAACGTTTTGCTCATGGCCGTGCATACCATGCAGTTATCTGTAAATTCAGGGAAGGTCAAAAGCGAATGGTGCTTGTGGCCGCCAAACGTAATGTCGCAATGTATTTCGTCCGCAATGAGGAAAACGCCGTGCTTAAGGCAAATATCGCCCACACGCTTTACTTCTTCCCTTGTCCATACGCGCCCAACCGGGTTATGCGGGCTGCATATTATCATAAGATGCACGTCCTCGCGCGCACAAAGCCTGTCCAGCTCCTCAAAGTTCATTTCATAACGGCCGTTTTTCAGTATAAGCCTGTTTTCAACCACTTTGCAGCCGTTTTTCCTTATATCGTTATAGAACGGATAGTATACCGGGCTTTGCACTATAACGCCCTCGCCTTCCCTGGCGAATGCCCTTACCGCAACGCTGAGCGCGGGAACAATGCCGTTTGTAACGGTATGCCATTCGCGCTGCACTTCATAGCCATGATGGCGGATATAATAGTTCTTCACCGCGTTGAAGTATTCGTCGTCAACATGCGTATAGCCGTATATGCCGTGCTCCGCGGCCTTTACGGCGGCGCGCTTAATTTGCGGCGCTACTTGGAATTCCATGTCCGCTATGGAAAGCGGCGTAAGCCCCGCTTCCTGCACGCGCGCGGGCGCGGCGTCCCATTTGATTGAACCTGTGTGGCGTCTGTCGGTAGTTGTAGTAAAATCGTACATATACTCTCCTCCGTGCTTTGTCCGTGTTCTAATACGATTGTAGCATATATTTCCGTCATTTTGGGCATTTGGGGAAAATATATTATTTGCGTGCCGAATGCTGTTGAACGCGGCGGCATTTGCGGGTATAATCATTACAATATCTTTTGTTTTTACAAGGAGCGGCCAATGAAGCTGAATTACAAACGCACTTTCTTAGTAGGACTCGCATTTTTCTCCATCTGCGCATTTTGGCAGATGTACGATGGCATAATCCCCCTTATTCTGCGCGATACATACGGGCTTGACAATAAATTGCGCGGCATAGTGATGGGTATAGACAATATGCTTGCGCTGTTCCTGCTGCCGCTTTTCGGCGCGCTGAGCGATAAAAAGGGCCGCCGTATGCCGTTTATCGTCATAGGCACGGCGCTTGCGGTTGTGCTTACGATGCTGCTTGCCTATATAATCCGCCACTATAACGCCGCCGCTCCCACAGAATCGTTGATGATATTCTTCGTGTCGCTCATGGCGCTGCTCGTATCCATGGGGCTTTACCGTTCCCCTGCCGTTGCGCTCATGGCGGACGTTACGCCCAAGCCCCTGCGCAGCCAGGGCAACGCCATGATAAACCTTATGGGCGCGTTCGGCGGGCTTTACACGCTTATAATGATGAAGGTCGCCGTAACCACGGACGCCGCCGGCAACGCAAACTACACGGCCCTGTTCGCGTCGGTAGCCGGGCTTATGGTAACGGCCATAGCAATACTGGTGCTGACAATACGCGAAAAGAAGCTTGTGGCCGAGATGAAGGCCATAAACTACGGCGTGAGCGAGGACGAGGATCAGGGCAAGACCGAAACCGTAAACGGCAAGGAAAAGCTGCCAAAGCCCGTATTAAAGAGCCTGCTGCTAATACTTACGACCATCGGCCTTTGGTTCTTGGGCTACAATGCCGTAACAACGTTCTTCACAAGCTATGCCACCGCCACATGGTCCGGCGGGCTCAGCCATGCATCCACCTGCCTTATGGTTGCAACCGTTGCAGCCGTCGCATCTTATATACCCATCGGCATGATAAGCGCAAAGATAGGCCGCCGCAATATGATACGCATAGGCCTGCTTACGGCGGCGGCGGGCTTCGCCGTGGCAACGTTCTGCGCGCGTGAGTTCAGCTTTTATCTTTATATAGTGTTTGCCGTGGTTGGCTTTGCGCAGGCATCGGTGACCGTGAACACGTTCCCTATGGTTTGGGAAATAAGCCGCAGCGGCAACGTTGGCAAATATACGGGCTTCTACTACACCGTGTCCATGACGGCGCAGACCGTAACACCGTTCCTTGTGGGCATTTTCCTTGACAAGCTGGGCAACGACGCGCTGTTACCCTATGGGTTTGCGTTCGTGCTGCTGGCGCTTATACCCATAAGCCTTGCAAAGCATGGCGACAACCGCCCCGAAGCGCCCAAGAGCAAGCTTGAAGCGTTCGATGTGGACGATTGATATGCTTTACATCACATTTGATGTAAGGCATTAAACGCCGTATGGCATGGATATGCTGCATTTCGGTTTTCCGCAAGGCGCGGAAGGCCGTGAGCATAATAATACTAAACGGAGGTAAAAAAGAATGGAAAAACGCTCTACCCCCAACAAGACAGCAAAATATGTGCTTGTCTTTATTCTGATTGCGGCCGCAGCCGCCGTGCTGATATTCAGCCTTATTAATAATAACAAGCCGTCTCAGTCTAAGGCATACGGCGAAAGCTATGCCGCGGCGCTGATTGCGGACATTCAGGGTTCCTCCGCCGTTGAGTACACGGTAAAAAGGGACTCCTTCGACCATTCATCGGTATGGGTACTCGGCACGGAGTCAAGATTGCAAAGCGCCATATTCTCCCCCAAAGCCACGCTTATCCCCGCCGAAAGCGATGCGGACGAGGCCGTTCAAAGCATAATTCTTTCCATGGCACTGAAGGAAGTGCAGCTTCTCGGCACGGACGAATCAGCTTCCGCCCCGGGCGGCCAATTCTGGGGCACGCTTACGCTCTACACAGACAGCGAAAGCGCCACGGGAACCGCGTTCGACATTGCCTCCGGCCTGCTTCGCCTGAAAATACGCGATGAGCAGGGCGAAAGCTATCTCCTTCTCCTCTTCGATGCGGATGCGGCGGCAACGGATGCGCTGCTTGGGATGGTTGGGGAATGATGCTTTAATATGAAACAAGGGACTGCACCGATAAGCTCCAGTCCCTTTTAGTTTATCATGCCTTACTGCGCCGCTGCGCTGCGCGCGGCTTTTTCCGTTACGCGGAGCAGTGAAGGCTGCGTGGCGCGTTCAAGCTGCCGCAGGAACAACGCGAACATTGCGGCCGCGGCAATGCAGCATATAACATCCGCCGCGGGCGTTGCCCACACAAGGCCGTACATGGGGAACAGCGCGCCCAGCGCGAACATAAGCGGTATATCCACCATGCCCTTGCGCATCAGCGCCAGCAGCAGCGATTTGCCGCCGTGGCCCGTGGCCTGGAAGAATGACACCACCATGTATGCAAATGCGGAGAACGGGCCGCCGATGCACAGTATCCTAAGGAAGCTTGCACCCGCGCTGACCGATTCCGACCCATGCTGAATGAACAGCCCAATAAGCTGCGCGCTGAACCCAAGGCACACCGCCATGCACACGAGCGCCAGCGCAACGGATACCATAGCCGCGGTAAACGCGGCCTTTTTCATGCGCTTATGATCGCCGGAGGCAAAGTTATACCCAATCAGCGGCAGCACGCCCTGCGCCATGCCGCGCGCCATGCAGTGCGCAAGCATATTCACCTTCTTGGCAACGCCAAGGCCGGCCTGCATTGCCGTGCCGTATGCGGCCATAAGGTTATCGAGCACGGCGAAGGATATGTTTTCGCACAGCGTCATAAGGCAGGCTGGCAGGCCAACGCTCAAAACCTCGCCCGCTATGTCCTTATTGAACGTATCCTTATCCAGCGCGAAGCCGAGCGTTGTATTATGCCGGTTTTTAAGCATAACGGCAATGAAGTACAAGGCCGTTATAACATTGGAAAGCATGGTTGCAGCAGCCGCACCCAGCGGTTCATTCCCCTTTTCAAACACAACGAACATAAAAAGCGGATCCAGCGCAACGTTTGCAATGCCGCCTATGGCTATGCCTATGCTGGCCTGCATACTGCGCCCCTCAGAGCGCAGCAGATGCGCCATAAGCGCGCCGAACGCCGTTACAAGCCCGCCCACGGTCACGGTGGTTATAAGATACGCCTTGGCGTGGGCATGCACGGCCGCGTTTGCGCCGCCGAGCAGGTCTACAACTCCGTCCGCAAAAAACACGCACACGAGCGAATATATAGCCGTTACGCCCATGCAGCCCCAGAAAGCGAAGCTTGCCGCCTCCTTGGCGCGGTGCCGCTGCCCCGCCCCGGCTGCGCGGGCTATAGCGCTGGCCCCGCCCGCGCCGAAAAGATTGGCTATGGCGCTCAGTATCATAAACGCCGGCATGCATACGGTTACGGAGGTTATCATGGCATCGCTCCCCGTAAGGCCGACAAAGAACGTGTCCGCCATGTTATATATAACAAGTATTATTTGGCCTATCACCGCCGGCATGGCAAGCTTCATTATGGCCCTGCCAACGGGTTCGTCCTCAAACAATGCTTTTGATTTCTTTTCGCAGTCCAATTTTTCTTTCTCCTTATCGTCCCGTTCCCGCGCAAGGGGTATGCCTAATAAGCGGCAGGCGCGCGTTTTCGTTTGCGACTGCTTTATTTTTTGCGTATCCCTATTGCTATCGGATGGTATATATGATATGCTATGTTTCAGATAAAATCAAATTATGGTTTTCTTGGCAGCAATCACGTTTTGTAATGGAGGAGCAATGTTAGGGACAAAGATGGAAACACTGCTTGCAGTGGTCGAATACAAAAACTTTACAAAGGCGGCGGAGGCGCTCTCGCTTACCCAGCCCGCCGTGAGCCACCATATAAACCAGCTTGAGGAGGAGCTGGGCGCGGTGCTGTTCGTGCGCAGCAAGGGCGGATTAAAGCTCACGCCGCAGGGGGAGATAGCCGTTAAATACGCGCGCAGGCTTAAGGCGCTGGACCAGAAGCTGCACAGGGAGCTTATAAACGTTGAAAAGAGCATAACCAATCTGCGCATAGGCATAACGCACACGGCGGAAAGCAACCTGACCACGCAGGTGCTTGCCAAATGCGCCAATCAGCACAGCGGCTTAAGCATTACCATTACAACTGATACGATAAAAAATCTTTATGAGATGCTTGAAAATTACGAGATAGATTTGGCCATAGTCGAAGGCTCGCCGACAAGCTCCGCGTTTTCGTCGCTGATGCTGGATACGGACTATCTTGTCTGCGTAATGGCGGTAACGCATCCGCTTGCAAGCCACGCAATGGTGACGCTGAGCGAACTGAAAGGGGAGCAGATGATACTGCGCCTGCCTTCCTCCGCAACGCGGACGTTGTTTGAATCCACGCTTGAAAGCATAAACGATTCAATAGAAAACTTCAACGTGACGATCGAGGTGGACAACATAGCCACGATAAAAGACCTTGTCCGGAAGGAGCTTGGCGTATCCATACTGCCAAAGAGCGCATGCATGGACGAACTGAGCAAGGGCAAGCTTGCCGCGCTGCCGATAGAGAACCTGAGCATGGTACGCGAAACGCGCATAGTTTACAACCGCGACTTTTCGCATTTTGACATTCTTCAGGAAATCACCAAAACGTATCAGGAAACGGCAAAAACGCAGCGATAAACGTGGGAATATAAAAGAGACGGTTCAGCACCGTCTCTTTTTTATCACATTTGTTTTACAGACTCATGCGGTATATGTCCAGCACGTCCTGCTTTTTAAGCGGCACAAAGCCCTCAATAACGCCGCCTGCGCCGCAGGCCTTTTCCGCCATGGCATCGAAATGGGTTTGGTCTATGCCTATAGCCGAGAGCGTGCTTTTAAGCCCAAGCGTGGTAAACAGGAACTCGCTCAGCCGCTCTATGCCGGCGTTAGCCGCCTCCGCATCGTCAAGAGCATTGTCAACGGAGAACACCGTGCGCGCGAACCTTGCAAGACGCGGCGCGGTGGCATCGTTCAGGCAATGCCGCATCCAGCGCGGGGTGAGTATGGCAAGGCCAAGGCCATGCGTAATATCATAATACGCGGAAAGCTGATGCTCCATGGGGTGGCAGCTCCACGCGAGCGTCCTGCCCCCGTCAAGGAAGCCGTTTATGGCCCAGGAGCTTGCCCACATAAGGTTGGCGCGGGCTTCGTAATCATCGGGCTTGGCGATTGCAATGGGCGCGTATTTTATGACCGTTTTGAACAGCACCTCCATGAACCCATCCAGCATATACAGATCCTTTTCGGTATTAAAGTAAACCTCGCATATGTGGCTTATTATATCTGCCGCGCCGCACGCCGTTTGGTATGCACTTACGGAATAGGTCACGGTGGGGTCAAGGAAGGACGCCTTGGGCACAAGCTTATAGTCCCCGCGGCCTATTTTATCATTGGTTTCGGGGTTGCTTATAACGCCGCAGTTGTCCATTTCGGAGCCCGTTGCAGCTATCGTCAGCACGGTTATCACAGGCAGCGCGCGTTCTATGGGCGCACGGTTTTTTATAAATTCCCACGGGTCAATGTCCGCGCACGCTCCGGCGGCAATGAACTTGGCTGCGTCTATTGTGCTGCCGCCGCCAACCGCCAAAACCATGTCTATATTCTCCTGCTTGCAAAGCTCCGCCCCGCGCCGCACGGAATCTATTTTGGGATTGGGCTCGATGCCGGGCAGTTCCGCCGCGTAAAGCCCCGCGGCTTTTATCTGCGCCATTACCTTATCGTAAAGCCCGCTCTTTTTTATTGAGCCGCCGCCGTATGCAACAAGCACCTTTTTGCCGTATTTTTTCAGCTCATCGCCAAGGTGGCAAAGCTGATCCTGCCCAAAGTATATGCGCGTGGGTATATCGTACACAAATCCGTTCATGTCGTTTTTCCTTTCCTTTTTATATTCTTGCATAAAGCCTTGCCTGCTCGTAAAGCGCGGGGGCTATGGCAAAAAGATCGGTATTTTTATCCAGCCGCCATTGCCAGTTGCCGTAAGGCTGACCGGGGATATTAACCCGACTGCCCTCCGCAAGGCCAAGGTGATCCTGAAGCTGCGCAACGAACAAGCGCGCAACGGAACCCATGCCGCCGCGTATCATTGCGGCAACAAGTTCAGCCGAATTGCTTACGCCGAAATATTTTTCGGTATATTCGCGCACGCCGTCACTCGCTTCCTTTACCCAAAGGGGAGTTGGGCTGTTGTCATGCGTGCCGGTATAGCAAACGCAGTTTTCAACAAAGGCATGGGGCTGATAATCATGCGGCTGCATACCGTCGAACCCAAGCTGCAATACCCGCATGCCCGGGAAGCCGGAGCCGGAAAGCAGCGCCTTTACCTCATCCGTAACATAGCCCAGATCCTCCGCGATAAATTCGGCGTTTACGCCCCGCTTAACGGCGTTCACAAACGCCATGCCCGGCCCCTTTACCCAGCGGCCGTTGCGCGCGGTGCTTTCGCCGAAGGGAACGGCATAATAGCTTTCTATCCCGCGGAAATGGTCTATGCGTATAACGTCATAAAGCCTTGCGGCGGCGTTGAGCCGGTTTATCCACCAGCTAAAGCCCGTTTCCTCCATCCTCTGCCAATTATAGAGCGGGTTGCCCCAAAGCTGACCATCTTGATTGAAATAATCCGGCGGCACGCCCGCAACTTCCTTTGGCGTAAGGTTTTCATCCAGCGCGAAAAACTCCCGCTGCGCCCAAACCTCAACGGAATCCATGGCAACGTATATCGGCACGTCGCCAATTATGCTTATGCCAAGGCCGTTTATATAGCTTTTCAGTCTTTTCCATTGGGTGAAGAAAAGATACTGAATATATATAAACAGCTCTATATCCTCCTTCAGCTCCGCGCTGTAATGCGCTATGGCGTCCGCCTCGTGCCGCTTGACGGATTCATCGTCCCATTTCGTCCACGCCTTCATGCCGAAATGCCGCTTGAGCGCCATAAACAGCGCATATTCATGTATCCAGCTTTCGTGCTCCTTAACGAATGCATTAACCGCCGCTCGGTCGCGCTCAAAGCCGCGCCGTTTGGCCGCCTCCAGCACGCGGAATCGGTTAAGGTATATCTTTTCGTAATCCACGCACCCCGCATCGTCGCCCCAGTTCACGCTTTCAATCTCGCTGCGCTCAAGCAAGCCGTCCTCAACAAGCATATCAAGGTCAATAAAATACGGATTGCCCGCCGCGGAGGAAAAGCTTTGGTACGGCGAATCTCCGTAGCTGGTCGGCCCAAGTGGGAGCATTTGCCACGCGCGCCTACCCGCGGCCTTCAAAAAATCGGCAAACCTATATGCCTCGCGCCCAAGCGTGCCGATACCGTAGGGCGAAGGCAGCGAAAATACCGGCATCAATATGCCGCAACTACGTTCCATATGTTTTCTCACCATTCAAGGTTCTTGCTGTCATCCTTGCTGAACACGTGCGCAACATGCCCGCCGAAGCTGAGCTTCACATCCATGCCCATGGGATAATGCGCGGCCTCGCCGTTGAGCGGAACTATGGCTATCATGTCCCCGCCAAGGGCGGACATATGAAGATGCACGCTGGAGCCCATCATTTCGCTCACGTCCACCTTTGCCGGTATGCCGCTTTGGCCTATTATCACATGCTCCGGCCTTACGCCCACGGTGACCTGCTGCTCCGCAACGTCCTTCGCTGCAAGGCGCTGCTGCTTATCCTCGCTCAGTTCAACGCTCAGCCCGTCCGTTTCGATGAAGTAGCGGCCGTTGCGCTTAACAAGGCTGCCATCGAAGAAGTTCATCTGCGGCGTGCCTATAAAGCCTGCCACGAACAGATTGGCGGGATGGTCAAACACCTGCTGCGGCGTACCGACCTGCTGAATGAAGCCATCCTTCATTATAACTATCCTGTCGCCCAGCGTCATGGCCTCGGTCTGGTCGTGGGTAACGTATATAAACGTGGTATCTATCCTTTGCCTCAGCTTTATCAGCTCCGCGCGCATCTGGTTCCTGAGCTTTGCGTCAAGGTTTGAAAGCGGCTCGTCCATAAGGAATACCGCCGGATTGCGCACGATGGCGCGGCCTATTGCAACGCGCTGCCGCTGTCCGCCGGAAAGCGCCTTGGGCTTCCTGTCGAGATATTCTGTGATATTCAGTATATGCGCCGCTTCCCTTACGCGCTTGTCTATTTCTTCCTTGGTGCACTTTTTAAGCTTGAGCGAAAACGCCATGTTTTCATAAACCGTCATGTGCGGATACAGCGCATAGTTCTGGAAAACCATTGCAATGTTCCTATCCTTGGGCGCAACGTCGTTCATAAGCTTATCGCCTATATACAGTTCGCCGTCGGTTATTTCCTCAAGCCCGGCAATCATTCTGAGCGTTGTGGACTTGCCGCAGCCGGAAGGCCCGACCAGGACCACAAATTCCCTGTCCGCAATGTCCAAACTGAACTGCTGCACGGCGACTACGCCTTCCTCCGTTATCTGAAGATTCGGGCCGTCCTCGCGCTTTTTGTGCTTCTTATCCTTGCTTACCGGATAGACCTTTTTGATGTTTTTAAGGCTCACCTGTGCCATATGTTTTTTGCTGCGCTCCTTCGCCCTCCGGCAAAAAGAAGCTCGCCGCCGGCATTACCCGCGCGGCCTTACGGCAGGTCTCCACGCTGCCGCACCGCCAGCAACAGCGGACGCATCCTCCTTCGTTCCCCGCCGCGGCCTATTATGAGTGGAGTAGTGCCGAAACGGATATATTCAGATATAATAAATATAGCACCCATCGGGTGCATATTCAACAATATATTGTCAATCCTGCTGTATAAATTCGCATATTTTTTGCCACGCCGCAATGAGCCGCGGCATATTATACGAAGCGTTGGCGGGGCTGGTGGACGGCAGCTTTTCCGCCATAGGTTCAAGGGAAGGATGGTACTTTACAAGCGTTGCGTACGAAAGCGCGCCGTTGCAAAATATCCTTTGCACGCGCGTGCCGCCGATTAGTGCGGGAATGTCCGCGGGAACTATGTTTTTGGCCTTAGCATCGCTGCTGAGCATAATGTCGCACTCATACACGGCGTCGTATAAGCCGATGCCATGGCGTGTCAGCGCCGCCCTGCGCGCGGAAAAGTCAAGCGCGGCATAATTCTCCCCCGTGAGCGCACCCAAAACAGGCCAAAAGCGGTTCTTAGGATGCATATAATAAAACCCTTCTTCAACCGAGCGCACAGAAGGAACGCTGCCGAGTATCAGCACCGTGCAGCGTGCATCCATCACCGGTGCAAAGGGATGCACAATGTGCCGCGTTTCACCCATTTTTTTACTTCTCCTGCTCCACGCGCTTCTGTATGCCCTCCATGCGCGCATCAAGGCTTGCGCCCATGGTTGCGCATTCAAGCAGTTCCTTTGTTATTTCGGCACGGATATCGTCCGGCACGTCCTTTTTATAGTTTATTTTGTGCTCAAGGCTGGCCCACCAGTCCATGGATATTGTGCGGAACTGGACCTCAACCTTCATCATGCGCTTTTTATCATGCAGAAATATCGGCGTTTCAACTATCAGGTGCAGGCTGCGGTAGCCGTTGGGCTTGGGGCTCTTTATGTAATCTTTACATTCTATAACGCGGATATCATCCTGCTTGGTGAACGATTCCGAAAGCATATAGATATCGCTTGGGTACGAGCATATTACCCGCACGCCCGCAATATCGTTTATGTTTTTCTCTATGCTGTCTATCGATATCCCAACGCCCTTGCGCGAGGCCTTTTCAACAATGCTGTCCAGCGATTTCAGCCGCGTTTTAACGCTTTCTATCGGGTTGCGGTCGTATTGCAGCGAAAGCTCTTCGTTAAGCACGTTGAACTTGGTCGCCACCTCCATCATGGCGCAGCGGTAATAGGCCATAAGTTCCCTGTATGGCCGCGCATAATTCTGCATCCATGTTCTTATGTCGCTCTTGCTCAGGCGCGAAAGTAAAAGCTGCTCAAGGCCCTGCATATCGCTCAGGTTTATCATAGCTGGAAGTATTCTGCCTTTCTTGATGCCATTATTTTCTTCCGTATTATATGCGTTTTGCGAGCCATGCGTCTATGCGAATAATGTGACGGAATGTGAAACTTTTCGCGGAGATTATATTGACAAGATATTAACATGGTGTTAATATATATTTATACAAAAATTTGGATGAATACTAAAATTTAAGTATTTATTCATAAAATTATTAGGAGGTATCATATGGAAAACAACAGCGGGAAACACCTCAAGAAAGAACTTGGCGTGTTTTCAGGTATCAGCCTTGTGGCCGGCATGACCATAGGCTCCGGTATCTATTATCTTGGCAGCTACGTGCTTGAGCGCGTAAACATGTCCATGGGTATGGCGCTTGTGTGCTGGATAGTCGGCGGCATAGTTAGCATACTCGGCGGCCTTTGCTTTGCCGAGCTCGGCGCGGAAATGCCCGTAACCGGCGGCATGACCACCTATCTTGCCAAGGCCTATCATCCCCTGGCCGGCTTTGTAAACGGCTTCTCCGGCTTCCTGCTCACGGCCTCCGGCTCCATCGCGTCCCTCGCCCTGGCCGCCGTTACCCCGTTTCAGGAGGAGTTTGCGTTCTCCGAACCCGTCACCAAGGCAATAGCTATCGGACTTATAGTATTATTCACCATAATCAATCTGCGCGGTATAAAGACCGCCGCCGCTATACAGAACATAAGCATGGTGCTGCGCCTTGTGCCGCTGGTGCTGGTAATAGTTCTTGGCGTATTCGCGGGCAAGAGCCAGCCGGATCTTTCCCTGGCTACCGCTTTCACTACCGACACCCCTCCCACGTTCTTCAACATAGTAAAGGTAATCGGTTACGCAACGTTTGCATCCCTTTGGGCATATGAAGGCTGGACCAACCTTAACACCGTTGCCGGCGAAATGAAGCGCCCCAAGCGCGACCTGCCCCTGGCCATAATAATCTCCATGGGCGGCATAATGCTCATATACACCCTGTTCAATTTTGCTGTCTACCGCATAATCCCGCAGGCCGAAGTTAACTCCATGATAGCCGACGGCAACATCTATCTTGGCAAGACCGCCGCATTCAACGTAATGGGCAACTTCGGTAAGTGGATAGTGCTCATCGGCATGGCCGTTGGTATCGTTGGTACCGTTAACGGCGACTGCCTGGTGTTCCCCCGTACTTACTACGCAATGGCGCGCGGCGGCTTCTTCTTCAAGAAGTGCGGCGAAGTTAACGACAAGGGCGTTCCCGCGTTCGCTATAATTGCTTCCTCCGCAATGTCCATAATACTTGTTCTGTTCAATAGCCTGCAGCAGCTTACCGACTGGCTGGTCACCGTAAGCGCTCTGCTCAACCTGATGGCCATATTCGCGGTGCTCATTTTCCGCAAGAAGTACCCTGATATGGAGCGTCCTTACAAAGTATGGGGCGGCATACCCGTAATAATCCTCACCTGCCTGCTGTTCGTGGTGCTGCTGGTCAACAACTTTGTTGAGGATCCCCTCACCTCTGCCAAGGGTCTTATCATAATCGCCCTGTGCATACCGTTCTATTACATCTTCCGTAAGCTCAACGGCGGCATGGAATACGATACCGATAAGATAGACAACTGATAATTAACGGAGACATTATTATGAACAGCGAAGCTATCATTGCAAAGCTTAAGGCCGTTCCCGGCAACGTGGGCTTCTATTATAAGGACCTTACCTCCGGCGAAACGCTTGGCTATAACGAAAACGAGCAATTTGAAGCGGCAAGCGTAATAAAGCTGCCGGTATACATGGTAATAATGAAGCTGGCGCACGAAGGCAAGCTGAGCCTTAGCGAAAAGCTTACCTGCCACCATGCGGACAAGATGCCCCCCTGCGGCGCGCTGTATTTCTTTACGGACGAGCCGGTGGTGGATATCGAAACGCTGTGCGGGCTGATGATAACCATATCGGACAACACCGCGACCAATATGCTCATAAGCCGCCTTGGCATAGATTTTCTCAACGAGGAGTTCAAAAAGATAGGCCTTGAAAAGACCCATATAGAGCGGCTGCTGTTCGACAGCGAAGCAAGCGCGCAGGGCAAGTGCAATTACATTGTGCCTGCCGAGATGGGTATGCTGCTGGAGCAGGTATACCGCCGCACGTTCGTTTCCAAGGAAGTGAGCGAGGCGATAGAAAAGCTGCTGCTTGAACAGCAGATAAACCACAAGATACCCGGCTACCTCCGCGACGAGGTCGCCGTTGCGCACAAGACCGGCGAGGATGACAACCTTACCAACGACGTTGGCATAGTGTATGCCAAAAAGCCCTTCGTGGTCTCCTTCGCAAGCTACAATACCGACGTTCCCACCGCGGAGGTCGCCATACGCGAAATCTCCCGCGATCTGGCCGGTATAGTGCCGTATAAGGCGTAAGTAAATATAAAGCGATAAGCTTTCGCTCCCCTGCCGCATTTGGCCGGGGAGCGTTTTTTATAAACAAAAGGCCCGCGAACAGGTTCCGCAGGCCGTGTGGTTTCGGTATTCGGTTGAAGCTTACTTCTTCTCCTCATCCGCGCCTTCGCCGAGGACGATTTGGATGAACCGCTCCGCCGCCGGCGAAAGCGGCACGCCTTCAAGCGAGATAAGGCCGATGTTTCGGCTGGGCATGGGCGTTTTAAGCTTTATTTCGAACAGTTCGCCGCTGTCTATCGCCTCCGCCGCAAATTCATACGTTACGCATGCCACGCCAAGGCCAATCTTGGCAAATTCAACCAGCAGGCTGTGCGCGCCCAGCTCAATCTCAGGCCGCAGCGTTACGCCGCATACCGCCGCAAAATCATCCAGATATTTTCTGGAGTTGGACGCCTTTTCAAGCAGCACCAGCGGCTCGCGCGAAAGCTCCTCCAGCGTTACCTGCCTGTTCAAAAGGTGCTTGAACCGCGCAGACGCCACGAACACATCGTGCACCTTCAGCACTTCCTTAACGGAAAGCGCGCTGTCTATTACCGGCAGGTTTACAAGCGCAATGTCCACCTTGCCGACTTTCAGCAGCTCCACGGTGTCCGGCGTGGTGCGGTTGGTGACCTGAAGCTGAATATCCGGATACTCCGAATGGAACTTTTCAAGATATGGCAGCAGGAAATATTGGCACAGCGTATCGCTTGCGCCTATCATAAGGCCGCCGGACTGCAGCGTGCGCATGCGGTTCAGCTTATCCTCCGCAGCGGCGATGAGACTAACGGCCTTATCGGCATAGCTGTAGAGCATCCTTCCTTCGCTGGTGAGCGATATGCCGCGGCTGGTGCGGGTGAACAGGGTGCAGCCCAAAGTATACTCAAGCCTGTGCATGGACTGGCTTATTGCGGGCTGGCTAACGTAAAGCTCCCGCGCGGCATGGGAAAGGCTTCCGCAGCGCGCAACGGTGCAGAATATGCTGTATAGATCAAGATCGGTAGGCATAGTATGCTTCCTCCATCTTTCAGGGTATTGCATTTGATTATACATACCATCGCACCATAATGCAATAAGTTTTTCTAATATTAATGCAATATTCTGCATTAGATGGTATAATGGGACAAAAGCGCATCAAACGCAGGGAGGAAATTCAAATGGAAAAGGCCTTACGTTCGTCAACAGGGCTGTGCGATATAAACATTCGCTTCTGGGATGCCGAGCATCAGCCGCCGCGCGCGGCGCTTACCATTATGCACGGCATGGCGGAGCACGTGGACAGATATGACGATTTTGCAGGATTCCTTGCGCAAAACGGCATAGCCGTTGCCGCGGCGGACATGGCATCGCACGGCAAGAGCATAAGCGAAAACGGTATCCGGGGCTATTTTGGGCCTGAAAACGGCTGGGACAGGCTTATTGACGACGCGCTGAGCGTACACAAGGTCATAAAGCAAGCTTATCCCTCTGTTCCCTGCTTCCTTTTGGGCCACAGCATGGGTTCATTCCTTGCGCGTTCATATGCCGCGCGGCATGGCGATGATATAGACGCATTCGTGTTCTGCGGCACGGCGGGGCACAACCCCGTTATGCCCATTGCCAAGCTGATAGCCAATGCGGAAATAAAGCGCACAGGCGGCAACGTGCCAAGCAAAAAGCTCGATTCACTGGCGTTCGGCGCATACAATAAGCCTTTCGAGCAGAGAACAACCTTCGACTGGCTGAGCGCGAATCAGGCCAACGTAGACCGATATATTGCCGACCCCCTGTGCGGCTTCACGTTCACCGCCGCGGCATTCCGTGATCTGTTCACTGGGCTTAGCGAGGTATCCCGCAAGGACTGGGCCGCGAAGGTGCCGAACCGGCCTATACTGGTAATAGCGGGCGACAAGGACCCCGTAGGCAGCATGGGCAAAGGCCCCACGGAGGTTGCTGAGCGGCTGCTGAACAGCGGTCACGACGTTACATTTAGGCTTTATCCCGGCATGCGGCACGAGATACTCAACGAAACCGGCAAGGAGAAAGTTTGGCAGGATGTGCTGGATTTTCTTAACGCACAGATAGGCTAAGGAGCGGACAATGGCGCATTACGACTGGGCAACGCTATACGAAAAGCTTGAAAGCTGCACGGACTGCGGCCTTTGCAAGGGGCGCACGAACGTGGTTATAGGCGTGGGGAATCCGCAATCCAAAATAATGCTGATAGGCGAAGGCCCCGGGCGGGACGAGGACATACAGGGCTATCCGTTCGTCGGCGCGGCAGGGCAGCTGCTCGACAAGATGCTTGCGGCGATAAGCCTTGACCGCACCAAGGTATATATTGCCAACATAGTGAAATGCCGCCCGCCGCAGAACCGCACCCCGCTTGAGGACGAGGCTATGGCCTGCCTGCCGTATCTCAGGGCGCAGGTGGCGCTGATACAGCCGCAGATAATAGTTTGCCTTGGCAAAACGGCAGCCATGTACGTTATAGACCGCGAAATACGCATCACGCGGGACCGCGGCATATGGCGCATGAAGAAGGGCATATGGATGCTGCCCACCTTCCACCCCGCCGCCCTTCTGCGCGACGAAAGCAAAAAGCGCGACGCCTGGCACGATATGCAGTCCCTCAGGGACAAAATAAAGGAACTGGGGCCGGACGGAGAATAATAAGCATAAAGCAGAAAGCCGGTAGCTTTCTGCTTTTTATTATTTAGTCCTCAAACAGCCCGCATCTGTCCATAAACATCTCGTACTGCCATTCCGGCCCATCCTGGAGCAGTTCCAGCAGCGCCTCCTGCAATTCAGCCTTCCTCATCCGCAGTATATAGCCTTCAAGCTTCTGCTCCGCCTCCTCACGACGTTTCTCTTCTTCCGCCCAATATGCGTTAAGTTCATTTATGTAGTTCTTTGCTTCTTCGGGATATACCGCAAAATACAGCGCTACCATGTGTTTGCATATTATACGCGGCTTCCCTTCCACATATGCGCATTCGCATTGGCATTTATAAGGATGCTCTTCATCCACATAGACATTGTATTCCTCCCCGTTGCTTCCGGCAACCTTGCCACGCCATTTGTTAACGCCTGCGCTTTCCATCTGAAGCACCTTTTTATCCGTATAGTATATGTATCCGCGGTGTGCAGTTTGTCCTTTTGTAATAGAAATAATGCTCATTGTTTTGTTCCCCCGTTTAGCCGGCTTTGTATTTTAATTATACTTCACCCGTGCTGTTATGCACAAGTATAAATGCCCCTCTCTTGCATTGTGTTTTATACTCCCCTCATATTTCCCAATTTTCGCGCATATTCTTAGCATACCTTAGCTTTTACGGGGAGGTTCGAATATGTTCGGATGGATTGTGCGGCTCGTTTCACGGCTGTTTTTCTTTACGGGGTATGTTGGGCTGAACAGCTCCTTTCCGGATCCGCTTCCGGCGGAGGAGGAGCGCCGCTGCCTTGAGGCCATGACGCAGGGCGATGAGCTTGCGCGCGAAAAGCTGATAGAGCACAATTTAAGGCTTGTTGCACACATCGCGAAGAAGTACGCCTCCCCCAAGCGGGACAGCGACGATTTGATATCCATCGGCACGGTGGGGCTTATAAAGGCCGTGTCCACGTTCAACGCATCAAAGAGCAAAACGCTCGCCGCTTATGCGGCAAGGTGTATAGAAAATGAAATCCTCATGTCCCTGCGTGCGGAAAAGAAGCAGAACGGCGAAGTGTATTTGATGGAGCCAATAGGTACGGACAACGACGGCAACGAGATTTCGCTTTGTGACATACTGGGCACGGATGCGAACCATGTGCATAACGAGGCGGAGCGCAGCATGGAGGCGGAGCGGCTTTGGCAGGCGATAGACGACGTGCTCAGCGCGCGGGAGCGCACGGTCGTAAAGCTGCGTTACGGCATCCCCTGCGGCAGGTGCATGGCGCAGCGGGAGGTGGCGGCTATATTGGGCATATCAAGGAGCTATGTTTCCCGCCTTGAAAAGAAAGCGCTGACCAAGCTTTATTCCCGCCTTGGGGAGAAATAATCAATGCTTGACAAAGTAAAAAAACAGTAGTATCTTTCAATGCGGTAAAAATGCGCCGGGGTAAAATCCGGCGTTATTATAGATTTTATACATACATTAGAAAGGAAGGCATAACCATGCAGATGTTGGTTTTTATTACCAAGCAGACTGAATGCATAAACCCCATTCTGGCCGATTTGCTCAACCGCAACATAAGCGGCGCGACCGTTATCGACTGCGAGGGTATGCTGAAAGCCATCAACGAATCCAGTATCGATCCCCCGCCGGTATTCGGTTCGCTAAGGCACTTTATCAATCCCGGTCAGGAAACGGTAAAGATGCTTATGATAATACCGAGGGATGATGAAAGACTTGCGCTTGTGAAGCAAATAATTCACGAGCATGCCGGCAGGCTGGACAGGCCGAACACGGGCATAATGTTTGAAATACCCGTTATGAACGTTGAGGGGGTTTCGAAGAAGAGCTGATGAGCATTACAATTTTATATATTGCGGCTGCTATGGCGGCCGGACTTCTGTTCAACAGGTTTGCGAAGCTTATTTCGCTGCCCAATGTAACGGGTTATCTTGTTGCGGGCCTTTTGATAGGGCCAAGCGTGCTTAACCTTATCCCGAAGGATGGTACCGAGGCGCTGAACGTGCTGGTAACGCTGGCGCTGGGCTTCATCGCCTATTCGATAGGCGGCGAATTCAACATAAACAATATAAAGGCCATAGGCGGCAAGAGCATAATAATAACCATGTTCCAGGCGCTTACGGCAGTCGGCCTTGTGGACATAACGCTTTGCGCTCTGGGCTTTGACGTGCCGCTTGCGCTCACGCTCGGCGCAATAGCCGCGGCCACGGCTCCGGCGGCCACGCTTATGGTAGTGCGCCAATACAGGGCGAACGGCCCCGTCACGCGCACGCTGCTGCCCGTGGTCGCAATGGACGACGCGGTGGGCCTTATAGTTTTTGCCGTATCCCTTGCGCTGGCGCAGGGAATGTCCGGCGGCGGAGACATGAGCTTTTACACAATGGTCGTGCAGCCGCTTACGGAAATAGTGCTCTCCCTTGCCATAGGCGGGGCGATAGGCCTTATTGCAAGCATTGCGCTGCGCTTCTTCCATTCAAAGGATAACTTCCTTTGCGTATCCGTTGCGGCGGTGCTGCTGGGCACGGCGCTGGCGGACATATGGGGGCTTTCCTCGCTGCTGCTCTGCATGTCCATAGGCGCAATAGTATGCAACCTTAGGAAGGATGCCGATAGCATAATGGAAGGGTGCGAACGCTGGACGCCGCCGCTTTTCATGCTGTTCTTCGTAATATCGGGCGCGGAGCTTGACCTTGCCGCCATACCGACGGTCGGCATGCTCGGCGTTGCGTATCTTGTGGCGCGCTCTGCGGGCAAATACCTCGGCACATACATCGGCTCAGGTATAGTTCACGCGGATGAGAAAATAAAGAAATATCTTGGCCTTGCGCTGCTGCCGCAGGCGGGCGTGGCGATAGGTATGGCTCAGATTTGCGCGGCAAAGCTGCCCATGTACAGCGAACGCATAACCACCGTGGTGCTGTGCGCAACGCTTATATACGAACTCATCGGCCCCGTTATAACCAAGATGGCGCTGATGAAGGCGGGCGAAATAGCGCCGGAGCTTGCCCATGCGCGGCGTAAAAGGGAGCAAAAAGCCTGATATTAATAAATAATTTGCTATTTTGGCCCGCGCCGGCTTCAAAAAGCTTGTGAACGGGCCATTGTTATGCTATTATATTAAGCGGGTATTTTTTATCTACCGGCTTTGTGTCGGACGATGTAGAACATACACTAAGAAGAACATGTTATTTGGAGGTAACTTTTTATGCTGATGGCTGGCGATTTCAGGAAGGGCGTTACTGTGGAGATCGATGGACAGGTTTGGTCCATTGCCGATTTCCAGCACGTCAAGCCCGGTAAAGGCGCGGCTTTCGTCCGTACGAGGCTCAAGAACGTTATGACCGGCGCGGTGCTGGAGCGCACATTCAGCCCCACGGACAAGTATCCCCGCGCTCATATCGAGACCAAGGAGATGCAGTATCTTTACAACGACGGCGAGCTGTACTACTTCATGGATACCGAAACCTATGAGCAGCTGCCCCTTAACCACGACCAGGTCGAGGACGCTATCAACTTTATAGTTGAAAACATGAACGTGAACATCCGCTTCTACAAGGGCAACGCCTTCTCCGTGGAAGCTCCCAACTTTGTTGAGCTTACCGTTACCGAAACCGAACCCGGCTTCAAGGGAGACACCGCGACCGGCACCACCAAGCCCGCAACGCTTGAAACCGGATACAAAATCAACGTTCCCCTGTTCGTTAACGAAGGCGACCGCATAAGGGTAGATACCCGTACCGGCGAATACATGGAGCGCGTATAAGCTATCCTGTATCAAATAAAATTTATAAAATAACTACAAGGAGGTCACTATGGGTTACAATAAGGAAAAGGTCGCATATCTGCGCGGCGTAGTAGACGGCATGGATCTTGCCGACGACAAGTATGGCAAGCTTTTCAAGCTGATAGTTGAAACTCTGGACGAGATGGCGGACACCGTTGACGAAAACGAGGAAGCCATTATAGACATGGACGAATGCATAGACGACATTTGCGATGAGCTGAGCGACATAGACGAATGCCTTGATGCGCTGTGCGATTGCTGCGACTGCGACGAGTGCGACGACGATGAGGACGAGTGCGACTATGACTGCGAAAACTGCACCGACAAGTGCGACTTTTGCGACGACGACTTTGTTGAAGTAGAATGCCCCCATTGCGGTGAGACCATCTATTTTGACGAGGACATGCTGACCGAGGACGGCGCGCTTATCTGCCCCAACTGCAACAAGCCCGTTATCCCCGCGGCGGAAGATCTTCAGGACGAAGAATAAGTTAGGCTAAGCTGTATAAAGGAGACGGAAATCCGTCTCCTTTTAATATTTAATCGTTTTCCAGCAGTTTTGCCGGTTCTATATTCAGCACATCGGCAATTTTGAATAATGTTTCAAGTGATATGCCGCGAATAGTTCCCGTTCCCTCAACCTGCGCAATGAAATTAACGCTTTTACCTACTTTTTCGGCAAACGTTTCTTGTGTATACCCTGCTTTTTTGCGATAATACGCAATTTTTAAGCCTAAAGTTATATATCGTTTGGGGAATTCCGTCTGCATACCACTCCTCCTTATATAATATGCTATCAAGCTTCCCTCAAAAATATAATTGCTTTATTATCAATAATTATTTACTTATAGTCAATATAATTGTATAATAGCTATATCTTGATACGTTTTAGCAAAGGAGATACCATTATGCTGAAAAAATCTTATCGGTTCCTGTTTGCTGCCTTACTGGCTATATTGTTCTTTAGTATGGCAGCCTGTTCTTCTTCCACTCCAGTAATCGAACCCATTGCAACGCCACAAGCAGAAGAAACGGCTAAATTAGCTCCAACCGCTACACCTGCACCGGTTTCTTCCGCAACACCCGCTTCCGCTACAAAAGCGCCCTCTACGCCCGTCCCAACTCCAACATTAGCACCAGCTACTCCTAAGCCGACAGTAGCTCCAACAAAAGCGCCAAATGCACCTGCACCTGCTACGCCGGCTCCTGCTAAAGTGCCCGCTACACCGGTTCCAACGTCGGCTCCGGTTGTCAGCGAAACAACTTCCCAGCGAAACGCAGTTAAATCCGCTAAATCTTACATTAAATATATGGCCTTTTCCTATGAAGGGCTCATATCTCAGCTTGAATATGAGCAATATTCACACGAAGATGCCGTTTATGGTGCGGATAATTGCGGTGCGGATTGGATGGAACAAGCTGTTAAATCCGCTAAGTCTTATATAAATTATATGGCTTTTTCTTATAAAGGACTTATAAAGCAGCTTGAGTACGAAAAATTCACAAGTGCTCAAGCACAATACGGCGCGGATAATTGCGGCGCTGATTGGATGGAGCAAGCTGTTAAAAGCGCCAAATCATATCTCACATATATGTCATTCTCGCGCAGCGGTTTGATAGATCAGCTTGAGTATGAAGGTTTTACTCATGAACAAGCTGTTTATGGTGTAGAACAAAACGGGCTTTAATAAAAGTTCACGCCATCAGTCTCCTTTATATATTCTCCCGCCGCTCTTGACTACGCGGCTGCAAGGATGTATGCTTACATCATCAATACTATCATTATATAAAGGAGAGCTTATGGAAACCAAGGATCTTATGTACAAGCGCGCATATGTATGGGACAAGCTGAACGCCGAGGAGCGCAAGGCCTGCATGGATATGGGCGAAGATTACAAGGCGTTCCTTAACGAAAGTAAGACCGAACGCCGCTGCGCCGCAGAGATAATCCGCCGCGCCAAGGAAGCCGGATTCGTATGCATATGCGAAAAGAAGGAGCTCAAGGCCGGCGACAAGGTATATTACAATAACCGCGGCAAGGCCGTTATGCTATCCGTTATAGGCAGCGAGCCCCTTGAAAACGGCATGAACATAGTGGGCAGCCACATAGACTCCCCGCGTTTGGACATAAAGCAGAACCCCGTATACGAGGCCGGCGGAACCACCCTGCTTAAAACGCATTATTACGGCGGCGTAAAGAAATATCAGTGGGTTGCGCTGCCCCTTGCCCTTTACGGAGTTATAGTGAAGGCAAACGGCGAAAAGGTTGAAATAGCCGTGGGCGATAAGTGTGGGGATCCCGTGTTCTATATTTCCGATCTCCTCCCCCACCTTGCCAAGGATCAGATGAGCAAAACCATGAGCGAGGGCGTGGAGGGCGAAAGCCTTAACATATTGATAGGCAGCCTGCCCGTTGACGATACCGAAGCATCCGACAGATTCAAGACCGCCCTGCTCGCCGTGCTGAACGAGCGCTACGGCATAACCGAGGAGGACTTCGTATCCGCCGAGCTTGAGGCTGTTCCCGCCGGCGCCGCGCGCGACGTTGGCTTCGACCGCGGCCTTATAGTTGCCCATGGTCATGACGACCGCGTATGTTCCTATGCTTCCCTTGCGGCGCTGCTCAGCATTGAAAAGCCAGCCCGCACCACCGTTGGCCTGTATGTGGACAAGGAAGAGGTCGGCAGCATCGGCGCAACCGGCATGCATTCCCAGTTCTTCAACAACATGGTTGGCGAAATGATAGCCCTTATGAACGGCGGCAACTGCTCCGACCTTGCCATAAGGCGCGCCCTTGCGCACAGCACGCTGCTGAGCGCGGACGTTGCGGCCGCGTTTGACCCCAACTACCCCAGCGTTGGCGACAATGCCAACTTTGCCGCCATCGGCCAGGGTATTGCCATGGTCAAGTACACCGGCTCCCGCGGTAAGAGTGGCGCAAACGACGCAGCGGCGGAGCTTGTTGGCAAGGTACGCAAGCTGTTCAACGACCACGGCGTGGTTTACCAGACCAGCGAGCTTGGCAAGGTTGACCAGGGCGGCGGCGGAACGATAGCCTACATAATGGCCAACTACGATATGGACGTTATAGACGCGGGTGTTGCAATGCTTAGCATGCATGCTCCTTGGGAAATAGTATCCAAGGCGGACGTGTACATGACCAGCCGCGCTTATCACGAGTTCTTTGTGAATTACAGATAATCACACGCCCTAACTTAGGCAATATCTAAAGCGAAACAGCGGGTATCCGAATAAAAGCCGGATACCCGTTTTCAGGTTGATGCAATGTGTTTTCCGTGCTATAATTTTTGCGGAAGAAGAAGTTGGCAGATCGGATTTCGTGGGGGTATGTGATGAGTGGTTGCGAATGGTGTGATTATAAAGAAAATGAGTGGTTACTATATAAATCATTACATTGGTCTGTCTATCTGGCAGATATTCAAGACTATGTTGGCAGATGTATTTTGGTGTTGAATAGGCATTGCGGTAGCCTTTCCGAATTAGATATTTCCGAGTGGATCGAATTAAAAACAATTATAGATAGGTTGGAATGTATCTATAAAGAGGTTTTGGGCGCCGAATTAAGCAATTGGAGTTGCTTGTTAAATAACTTTTACAAGGATTCAATACCCAACCCGCATTTGCATATACATGTTAGACCACGATATAAAAATGCCGTTGTAATTAACAATCACTTATACATAGATACAGAATTTGCTCATCATTATGCTTTGAAAAAAGAGAGTTTATTGCTTGATGATGATAGGCAAATGCTGTATACGCTAATGAAGGAAAAGTTTGTTTTATAAACTCCGTTTTGCCCACCTGACTACCCGGCCTTATTCCAATCCGTGCAATTTTATGGATAATATGTAAACTTATGTTTAGGTTTGTCGCACCCACTTGAAGCAATATCACACCTCAGGTATAATTTAGGCATAACATATTCTTTATTTAGGAGCGTATGCTATGCGAATAGGACAATTTAGCGAAAGCTTTCTTCCCATAGTGGATGGTGTAGGCCGCGTGGTTTACAGCTACGCAAACGGCCTTGCCAAAGGCAGCGACGAATGCTACGTTATCGCCCCGCAGAACAACACGGGCTATCGCGGAGGGTATCCGTTTGAGCTGGTAGACTATTCCGCATCCCCCGTTATAGGTTCGCCGCAATATAAAAGCGGGCTTGCAGTGCTGGATAAGCATTATCTTGACCGCATGGAAATGATAAAGCTGGACGTTTGCCATGCGCACACGCCGTTCTTTGCCGGTCAGGAAGCGCTTAGGCTATGTTCCAAATATAATCTGCCGCTGATAGGCACATTCCATTCCAAGTATTACGACGATTTTTATAAGGCCACCCATGCGGAGCTTATCGCCAACATAGGCGTAAAGTTCGTTGTGGACTTCTATGAACGCTGCGACGAGGTTTGGACTGTAAGCGAATCCTCCGCCGTGGTGCTGCGCGAATACGGCTATACGGGCGACATTATAATAATCGAAAACGGCACGGAGATGCGCCCCGTAAGAAGCGAAGATAAGCAGGCCGCAATAGAGAAATTCCACATTGACACGGCTAACCCCGTTTTCCTTTTCGTTGGGCAGATAAACTGGAAAAAGGGCATACTGCGCCTGCTTGAGGCAGCGGCATACCTGAAGCGGCGCGGCGAAAAATTCACCGTTGTGCTTGCAGGCCAAGGTCCGGATGAGGAAGCCGTGAAAGCAAAGGCCAATGAGCTTAACGTGGCGGAGCATGTATTGTTCACCGGCCACCTTAGCGACACGCATCTTTTGGACGGGCTTTACCAGGCGGCTACGCTGTTCACCTTCCCCTCCCAGTACGACACATTCTCACTTGTTATACGCGAGGCGGCGGCCATGTACACGCCAAGCGTGGCAATAGAGGGCACGGCCCCCGCGGAGCCGATAGTGCACGGGCAGAACGGCCTTGTTTGTGCGGACGACGGCGAAAAGCTGGGCGAGCTGCTGCTGAAATACATGCACGATACCGAAGCCCTTACCCGCATGGGGCAGGCCGCGCACGATACCATCCCGCGCGACTGGGACAGTATACTGGTCAAGGTGCGTGAGCGCTACGCCGCGCTTGTAGCCCGAAAGGACGAAGCAAAAATGACCGAGCGGCACGCAAAGCTGAAGGACACTCTGCTTGAGTGCTACGAAAAGCTGGCGGCTTACTTCGGCATAAAGCTATAAAACCGGGCAATATAAAAGGCGCAGGAGCAGCTTCCCGCGCTTTTCTTTTTTATCAGCTTATATCCACCATTCCGGCGTAAGCATGCCGAGCGTTACCACTTTATTCGCCTCATAGTCCAGCATTATCTCCACATTCCTGTATTCATCGGGCATAAGCTGGCTCATCAGTTCCCTGCATGCGCCGCAGGGCGGTATGGCCTCCCCCTTTGAATTGATGGCGATAACGCGGCGAAACGCACCTTCGCCATTCGTTATCATGTTGAATATCGCGTTACGCTCGGCGCACACGCCCAATGTGCAGGCGCTGTCCACGCACACGCCAACGTATATTTTGCCGGAGGCGGACTCTATCGCCGCGGCAACGCCGCCCGCTTCAACGAACCGCGAAACCTCCCGCGGGGCAAGCACGCCCTTCGCCGCGGCATACATATCGGCCCATATCTTTTCCATGTTCATTCCTCCGTTTTTGTCTATATTTTCCCTGTCAGCTTATATAGCGTCAGCGCTATCGCTTCGCGCATATAGTTATTGGGTGCGGTGTAATATACGTCCCGTGCGCCGAAGCCGTCTATAGCTATTCCCTGCTTCTTTGCCACAAGCTCCGCGCGCAGCACATGAAAATTGGTTGTTACAAACGCAAGCCGCGCGCCGTTTGGGTACAGCGAATCGATTATTTCCCGGGAAAATGCAAAGTTTTCCTCCGTACTTGTGGATTTATCCTCCATAATTATGCGCTCGTTCGCTATGCCTCTGTTCACCATATAGCGGCGCATAGCCTCGGCCTCGCTTATGCTTTCGCCCTGCCCTTGCCCGCCGGATACTATGGCTACCGTGTTTGGGTTGGCATTAAGGTATTCTATCGCCCTATCCAGCCTGTAGCTTAGCGTTAAGGACACGCGCTCTCCATGCACGGCGCAGCCAAGCACTATCAGCACGTCCGCCCCTTCTTCCGGATCGTCATGCGCGCTTGTGTATATCATGCCGCCAACTATCAGCATAAACAGCGCATATGCTATATACGCGCCGAAGAACGCATATCTGAGCCAAAGCGCGTGCGCCGTGAATGAACGCAGCGGTTCAAAGAATATGCCCACTATTATGAGCGGAATGCCTATTATGGCGGGCAGCATTATGCCAAGGTTCATGTTTGACCACATGGAAAGCACAGCCGTGTCCGCAACGCCGATTGTGCCTATCAATACCATTATTATTCTGAAAATCTTCATTATCGGTTCTCCGTTTTTATTTCCACGGCGCCTTTGGGCAGCGTGTTCGCCATTGTTGTGCCTATCAATATAAGCGCGGTGGCTATGCCCTGAAGCAGGCTGAATGCATCGCCCAGTATCAGCACGCCGGACAGCACGCTTGTGAGCGTGGTTATGCCGGCAAAGGAGCTTGAGCGGTTGGCGCCTATCTGCGCAATGCCGTATGTATGCATAATAAACGCGGCCACCTGGCAGCCAAGCGCCAAATACAGCACGGCAATAAGGAACTGCGTATCATGGAACGGCAGCGTAACGTATTCGGCCAATGTGCCCGCGCTCGCGTGCTCTATTACCGCGCCCGCCGTGAACACGACCGAGCCTACGACCGCCATAAGATAGGTTTTCTCAAAGCTTGAAAACTCATCCGCCCTGCGCGCGGCTATTGCATAGCCAACGTCCCCCATTACGGCAACGAACAGCATTGCGTACCCGAGCGGGTTTAGCGAAGCGGAAAAGCCCTTAACAAGGGCAATGCATATAACGCCGGCAATGCTGAGCACAATGCCCATTACCTGCAGCCTCGTTGGCCTTTCTTTAAGGAAAACCGCGCTGAATATCAGCACAAATATGGGTATTACGGCAATTATCGTGCCGCTTTCGCTGGCGGTGGTCAGCCGCATGCCCACGCTTTCGCCAATAAAATATATCACCGGCTGGAATATGGCCATAGTCAATACCGCGCCGAAGCGTTTGCCGCGGAAGTTCAGCTTTATTGCGCCGCAAAGCGCAAGTATGCTCATAACAACAAGCGCCGTAACAAAGCGCCAGCTTAAAAGCGTAAACGCGGACACGCGGTCAACCGCGCCCTTTGTGAAAAGGAAGCTGAAGCCGAACAGCAGGCTTGCAACCAGCGTGGCAATCATGCCAAGCGTTTCATTTTTTGAACCGATACTCTTTCCCATGCCGTATAGTATAACATAAATAACACCCCGATTTGTATACGGGGTGTTAACTTTGGTCGTTAGATTATTATTTATCCCAATTCAACAGGCGTTCCTGTAGTTCCCCTGTTTCTTCGGAGATGATGCCTTCTTCGGAAACGGTGGGGTAATATTGCGGATTTTCCTCCCGGAACTTTCTTATCGCTTCCCAATTCACGATCTCCGCCGCGGAGCATTCATACTCATTATCAAAGGCAATGTCCAAAAGGCGTTTCTGAATTTCCCCTATGCTTCCCGATTCCATTGCCACTTCCGCCTGCGGCGGCAATTCAGACGTTTGCGTCTCACACGGCGCCGCTGCCGCGGCGCAGCCCGCCATCAGCACGGCAAGCAGCAATGCCGAAATTATGCTTATTCGCTTCATACTCCCTCTCCTTTCACTTCTGCACTTTTTATTTTTAGCTTTACACATATCCGATAAGGCCAGCCTTTCGGGCTGTGGTTCCATAATAGCATGGTTTCATCGTTTAACGCAAGCCGGTTTTGCTTATTTTTCTATATATTTTGCCTGTTTAGGCATTAATGAACGCAAAGTTTGTGTATAGGGTGTTAAATTTGTCAACATTGCGCGGTTTGATTGCCAAACATGCCCTTTCCATGCTACAATAATATGAATTATGCAAGAAAGGCGATAACCATGGGTTTTATGGATAAACTGCTGGGCAACACCAGCGAGGCGAAGCTGAAAAAGCTGGCGCCATTGGTAAAAAGGATAAACGAGCTTGAGCCTGCCACGCATGCGCTGAGCGACGGCGAGCTGCGCGCGAAAACCGACGAGTTCAAGGCCCGCCTTGCTAACGGCGAAAAAGAGGACGATATACTGTGCGAAGCTTACGCCGTGGTAAGGGAAGCCGCAATGCGCACGATAGGCCAGCGGCATTTCGACGTTCAGCTGTACGGCGGCATAGTGCTGCACCGCGGCAACATTGCCGAAATGAAAACGGGCGAAGGCAAAACCATAACTGAGACGCTGCCCGCGTATTTGAACGCGCTGAGCGGGCACGGCGTGCATATAGTTACCGTTAACGATTACCTTGCCAAGCGAGACGCGGCATGGATGGGCAAAATTTTCCGTTTCCTTGGGCTGAGCGTAGGCTGCGTAGTCCATGAGCTTTCCAATGACGAACGCCGCATGGCCTATAATTGCGACATTACATACGGCACCAATAACGAATTCGGCTTCGATTACCTTAGGGACAACATGGTGGTCTACCGCGAACAGATGGTACAGCGGGAGCTTAACTACGCCATAGTGGACGAGGTTGACTCCATTTTAATAGACGAAGCGCGCACGCCACTTATAATTTCAGGCACGGGCGAAAAGTCCACCGATATGTATGCCAAGGCGGATCGCTTCGTAAGCCGCCTTGTTAGGGGCGAAAACATAGAAAAGCTTTCCAAGGCGGACATTATGATGGGCGAAACGCAGCAGGAAAGCGGAGACTATATGTGCGACATAAAGGCTCGCACGGTCGCGCTTACCCAGCAGGGCCAGCGCAAGGCGGAAGCCTTCTTCGGCATAGACGATATATCGGACGCCGCGAATACCGAAATAAACCACCATATAATTCAGGCCCTCAAGGCGCATGCCCTTTTCACGCGGGATAAGGACTACGTTGTGCAGAACGGTCAGGTGCTTATAGTTGATGAATTCACCGGCCGCCTTATGATGGGCAGACGATATAGCGACGGATTGCACCAGGCGCTGGAAGCCAAGGAACACGTTAAGGTTGAACGCGAGAATAAAACCCTTGCCACCATCACGTTCCAGAATTATTTCAGGATGTACCATAAGCTTGCCGGCATGACCGGAACGGCCAAGACAGAGGAAGCGGAGTTCCAATCCATATATGGGCTGGACGTTATGGAAATCCCCACCAATAAGCCGCTCAGGCGCATAGACAATAATGACATTATATACGGCACCGAGCGCGGTAAGTTCGATGCGGTAGTGGACGAAATAGTAAAGGTCCACGCGACGGGCCAGCCGATACTGGTCGGTACCATATCGGTCGAAAAGAGCGAAATGCTGAGCGACATGCTTTCCCGCCGCGGCATAAAGCACCAGGTGCTCAACGCCAAGCTGCACGCCAAGGAAGCCGAAATAGTGGCGCAGGCGGGCAGCCTGGGCTGCGTTACCATTGCCACCAACATGGCCGGCCGCGGTACGGACATACTGCTGGGCGGCAATCCGGAATTCCTTGCAAAGCGGGAACTCAGGCAAAATGGTATGGACGAACTGCTCATAGAGGCCGCCACGGGACACGAGGAAACAAGCGACGACAGCGTGGTTGAAGCCCGCGCGGAATACGCGGAAGCATACAACAGAATAAAGCAGGAAACCGATAAGCAGCACGACGCGGTGGTTGCCGCGGGCGGCTTGCACATAATAGGCACCGAGCGGCACGAATCCCGCCGCATAGATAATCAGCTGCGCGGCCGCGCCGGCCGGCAGGGAGATCCCGGCTCCACGCGCTTCTATGTATCGCTTGAGGATGAGCTGATGCAGCGCTTCGGCGGGGAACGCATAAAGCTGATGATGCAGCGCATATCGCCGGACGAGGAGATTCCGCTGGACATGAAGCTGCTTTCAAAGCAGATTGAGAACGCACAAAAGCGCGTTGAAGCCCATAACTTTGAAATACGAAAGAACGTGCTTCAGTATGACGACGTTATGAATAAGATGCGCGAAATAATCTATTCGCAGCGCCGCCGCGTGCTCATGGGCGAAGATATTCACGATTCCATAATGGAAATGGTGAACGAAAGCGTTACGGCAAAGCTTGACCAATGCGCAAGCGCCCATGCTTCCGCCAACGAATGGGACATGATGGCGCTGTACAGCGAGCTTAACCAGCTGCTCGGCGCGGACTTCACGGGCAAGCTGCACGGCATCACCAACCGCAAGGCGCTTGAGGAAAAGACGCATGAGCTTGTTGACGCGCTGTATGCCAAGAAGGAAGCGGAAATATCCGGCGCGGGCATAGACATGCGCGAAGTGGAGCGCGTGGTACTGCTGAAGGCAGTTGATTCGCATTGGATGGACCATATAGACGCAATGGATCAGCTGCGCCAGGGCATAGGCTTGCAGGCGCTCGGCCAGAAGGACCCCGTTGTTGCGTACCGCAACATGGGCTTCGACATGTTCGATGAAATGGTGCTTGGCATACGGGAGCAGACCGTGCGGAACATATTCCACGTTACCGTGCGCATGGCGCCGCAGCAGCGAGAGCAGCTTGCAAAGCCGGTTGAGGTTGCGGGCGACGATAAGCCAAAGCCCAAGCGTACAGATAAAAAGCCCGGCCGTAACGACCCCTGCCCCTGCGGCAGCGGACTGAAATACAAGAATTGCTGTGGAAGGAACTGATACCTTCCACGGTAAATATAAAACACAAAAAGAAGGATGTGATTAACAGTGATCCAACTGGATGAAACACGGCAGCAGCTTGCCGCGGCGGTTGAAACGCTGAAAGAGGCAGGTGGCTCCCTTTGACCTTGCTTCATTGAGCAAGGAAAAGGAAGAGCTGGAGGCCGAAATGGGCAAGGAAGGCTTCTGGAACGATGTTGAGAACGCGAACAAGGTGAACCGCCGCATGAAGGCCATAAGCTCCAAGCTGGACAAATACCAGCACCTTATGAGCCGCTGCGAGGACCTTGAAACGTTGATTGAAATGGCGGACGAGGAAAACGACGAAAGCCTTGTGCCGGAGGTACAGAGCGAGTTTACCTCGCTTGAAAAGGACATAGAGGCGCTGAAGCTTGAGGCGCTGCTGAAGGGCCCATATGACAGCTATAATGCCGTACTCAGCCTGCATGCGGGCGCGGGCGGAACCGAGGCGCAGGACTGGGTAAGCCTGCTTTACCGCATGTATACCCGTTACTGCGAAAAGATGGGCTATTCCGTAAAGGTGATAGACTATCTGGACGGCGAAGAAGCCGGCATAAAGAGCGTTACCTTCGAGGTTGACGGCGACAATGCCTACGGCTACCTTAAGGCCGAAAAGGGCGTGCATCGTTTAGTAAGGATATCGCCCTTCGATTCTTCCGGCAGGCGGCATACCAGCTTCGCTTCCCTTGACGTTACGCCTATATTCGACGACGATACAAACGACGTAGAAATAGACATGGACGATCTGCGCATAGACACATACCGCTCCGGCGGCGCAGGCGGCCAGAACGTTAATAAGGTAAGTCCTGCCATACGCATAACCCATCTTCCCACCGGAATAGTTGTGCAGTGCCAGAACGAGCGCAGCCAGCTTCAGAATAAGGAAATGGCAATGCGCATACTGAAGGGCAAGCTGATGGAGCTGGCGGAGCAGGAGCGCATGGCCCAGATGAACGAAATAAAGGGCGAAATGAAGCGCATAGAATGGGGCAGCCAGATACGTTCCTATGTATTCCAGCCGTATACGCTTGTCAAGGACCACCGCACCGGCGAAGAAAACGGCAACATTCAGGCCGTTATGGATGGCGACATAGAGAACTTTATAAACGCCTACCTTGCAAAATCCTGATAAAGCATACTAAAAAGGAGCCTGTAAAGGCTCCTTTTGTTGTATATCAGATTTATTATTCCTTGAACAGATGCGGCAGCGCCTTGCTCTTGCTTATCAGCACATACAGCGCCGCGCCAACGATTATGCCGACCAAGCCCTGCATAAGGTTGCCGGGAATGCTTGCGGCGGCGGCCCAGCCCTTGCCAAGCAGCAGCGAAGCATAAACAAAATACAGCACCACCATGGCAATTTCGCCGGCAATGCCGCTTATAACAAGCGGAAGGATGAGGTTCTTGGTGTTCTGCTCCTTACCGCGCCTGAGCGCCGTAAACAACACATAGGCTATCAGCGCAACAACCGCCTTGATAACAAGCGTACCGGGCGCGTAATGCGGATATGCCGCCAATATGTCCGCCAGCATACTTCCTATGCCTGCCGCAGCGACGCCATATATAGGCCCTAATATCCAGCCGCACATCAGCACGACCGCATCGCCAAGGTTAACATAGCCCTGCATAGGCGAAGGGATGCGGATTATCATGGTTGCAACGCAGGCGAGCGCGGCCATCATTGCCGCAACAATAATCTTGTAGAGCTTTTCGTTTTTCATTTCAGGTATATCCTTTCCCGTTATAAGCGTATTCACGCTCTATGTCATATAATATCACACATTAGGAATAAGTAAAGTACCCTTTGTTTATCGCCGCATGATTATTTTAGATATACCCATTATGTTACCATCAGTTGATAAAGATAAAGGGGACGCGCTGAGCATCCCCAATAAAAAACATATGAGCAAGCAATAAGCCGGGTTCTGTCGGCCGATATGCATCGGCGTGCGGCCATCTATCTTGGCACGGCGTTGCCGCCGCACTCGCGCGATTATCAGGAGCCTAACGGGCAGCCATTTCTGCGCAAAAGCGCATGCGCTCCCATTCCAATCTTGCACCGGGTGGGGTTTACAGGACGGAACGGTTACCCGCCCCGCCGGTGAGCTCTTACCTCGCCTTTCCATCCTTACCGCGCATAAACGCGGCGGTATATCTCTGTTGCACTATCCCTGGGGTCGCCCCCGCCGGACGTTATCCGGCACCCTGCCCTGCGGAGCCCGGACTTTCCTCATGCGGATGACTGAAAACTCAGTTCCGCACGCGACCGCATGGCTTACTCATAAACTTTATAAACTTTTCTATGCGTACAGTATCCTGCCGCAGTTTTCGCATTCAACAATACCTTCCCCCGTTGCAACGCGCTTAACGGTGCTTGTTGGCAGGGACATGTTGCAGCCGGAGCATTGGTTGTTTTCAACCTTTGCCATCGGCACGGCATAGCGCCCCTTTATGCGCTTATACCGCTCCAGCAGCTCCGCATCCACGGCCTTCGCCGCTTCGTCAGCGGCAGCCTTGGCCTTGTCTATATCGGGCTTGGCGGCGGCAGCCTCCTGCTCGCATTCGCTCCTGGCGGCGTCGTATTCCTTCTTGGCCTTGGCAGCCTTTGCATAGGTTTCCTTGTATTCCGCCGCGGATTTTTCAATCTGTGCCATCGCATCGTAAAGCTCCCGCTTGGCGGCTTCCGCCTTTTTCATTATGCGTTCCACGCTCCTGCGGGATTCGGTCATCTCCTCCGCGGTGCATTCATCATCGTTGAGCATTATTTTGAACTCGCCAAGTTCAAGCTCGTATTTATGCGCCAGTTCATCTATCTGCGCCTGAAGCTTATCCACGGCCTGCTGGCGGCTGTCCAGCGTTTTTTGTATTCCGGCTATGGCGTTCTGCTGTTCCTTCAAAAAGTTGAACAGCTTATTCAGCTTTTGCCTTGCGGGCGTTGATTTAAGCTTGTTTTCCAGCTTATCCGCTTCAAGCTCGGCCTGCTGATACTGCCAGAGGGCGTCCAGTTTGTTCATGGTTCATACCTCCATATCTATAATTCACGCTAAGGTCTATATAATTCCTCCGCTGCAAATCATAATCTCCTGAGTGGGCCGTATTCATACTCACTCACTTTATATTGTACATCATCGCCTTCGCAATGTAAACGTCCTATGAGCCGATTCAGCACGGTTTTCTCCGTTTCGTAATGTCCCGCGTCTATAAGGCAAATGCCCGCCTCCCGCGCATACAGCGCCTCGTGGTGCCTGCATTCGCCCGTAACGAACACATCCGCACCCGCATCACGCGCCAAGAGCGCGTATTCGCCCGCCGCGCCGCCTATAACCGCCACGCGGCTAATTATCCTGTCAATTTCGCCTGATATACGCACGGCGGTATTCAGCTTTTCTTCAACCGTTTTTGCAAACGTGCCGAAGCTTACCGGTACAGCAAGCGTGCCTATCCTGCCAAGCCCGTCCGGCTCCATGGGCACGGCATTCTGCACGCCCAGCGCTTCCGCCAGCGCGTCGTTCACGCCATCCTCGGCGGCATCCAAATTGGTATGCGCCGCAAAAAGGCCTATGCCGTGGCGTATCAGCATATATGCGCCCGCGGTAGCCGGATCGTCCGGCGCAATGCGCTTAGTTCCGCGAAAAAACACAGGGTGATGCGTAAGCATAAGGTCCGCGCCCCATTCTATCGCTTCCTTGGCGGTTACGCTCGTGCAGTCCAGCGCCACAAGCACGCGCCGTATCTCCTGCTTCTCCGGCCCTATCAAAAGCCCAACGTTATCGTAATCCATCTTCAGCTCCCGCGGAGCTATCTGCTGCATTTTTTCGGTAAAGTTTGATATGTGCATGTGGTTCTCCTTCCTACCACTCCGCCCTCAGCCTTTCGGCCTCGTGCAGTTCGTTTATAAGTTCTTTGGGTGCGGCGCCGCTATTTTTGGCGCTTTGAAGCTTTTTGCCGCGCGTGGCGCAGACCTTGTCAAGAAGCTTTTTCAGCGCCGCTTCGCGCTTACCGTATGCTATTTCGCCGAATTCGAGCAAGCCCCCGTCCGGCAGCGGGCGCGCTATGCCGTCGTAATGCGCAAGTATCAGCTGGTAATACCGCCCGCCTTCTTCTATTATGCTTTCGTCTGTTATGCCGAAGCCGTTTGCGTAAAGATATTCCCTAAGTTCCTTGGCCCCGCCCATGGGCTGCATGGCTATTTCCGCGGCGCGGCGGGCCTTGTCCCCTCCCGCTTCAAGTATGCGCGCTATCAGCTCCCCGCCCATGCCGGCTATCACCACGCTGTAATTTTCCGCAGCGATATCTATGTCCAAAAATCCGTCCGATACGGCAAAGCCGACCTTATCTTCAAGCGAAAGTTCCTTGATAAGCGCGCGCGCCTTGCTGAGCGAATCCGCGCTTATGTCCACGGCCGTTGCATGCGCCGCCCTGCCCATGGTAACGGCGTATGCGCACAGTATGCCGTGGTCAGAGCCTATATCTATCAATTCCTCCGTGCCGCGCAGCATATTCAGCAATGCGCCCAGCCGTTTTGTAAGCCGCTTCAGCTTATATCCACCTGCCCCGCATAAATGATATCTTATTTATTTTATACAAATATTTCGCCTTTTGCAATCAAGTATATTCCGCAGCCGTCCAAGCATACATATGTACCATCACCACAAAAGGAGCTTGCACACATGGAATACAGGCGCAGAAAAAAAACCGGTTCAATGCGTTCCCGCCCGCGCAGCCGCGCGCAGTCATCCTCCGGCGCCGGAGGAATGATAGTATCGCTCATACTCATTGCCGGAATAGTATACATAATAGTCACGTCAAACGCCGGCGAATGGGTGGCGCGCGAGGTCATGGCCCCGCTGTTTCCCGCTGTTTCTTCCATTGGCGATAAGGCGAACGACGCGCCGTCAGGCCTGAACAACAGCGGCACAACAACCGGCGGCATAAACCTTTCCACAGGCGAATCAACCGCCGCCGAAAGCGCAAACGCCGTGCTGCCCGCATTGAACTGCTATATGCTGCAAATGGGCGTGTATTCAAGCCACGAAAACGCGCAGAAGGAAGCCGAACGTCTCCGCGCGCTCGGCGCAGCAGGCTATATATTTGCCGACAGCAGCTCCGGCGAAACGCGCTATCGCGTTATGGCATCGGGCTACGACAGCGAACAGAGCGCCAAAAGCGTTAAGGATAGGCTTACGTCAGAAGGCGTGGAAGCCGCCATGTACACACTTTCCTCCCCGCAGGCAAGCTTTAAGGTGACGGCGGACAAAAGCGCCATAGAGGACGTTTGCGGCGCATTTGCCGCATTTTACGAGGCCATAGGCAGCATGGGTCAGGCGGTGATACGCTTCGATAAGGAAAGTCTCAGCGTGGCAGACGGAAAGCTCATCTGCGCCGATATACTGAACACATTCGATGCAAAGCTTACGCCGCTTGAATCCTTTTCCGGCGCGGACGGCACACTTGGCGAAATACTCGGCGCGTATTCGGACTGCCGTGCGCAGCTTGACACGGTGCGCGGAGGCGAATATCAAAGCATTGTGGATTTTTCATCCGCAATGAAGTATACTCATTTATATATCGCTTCCCGCTACGCGGCAATGGTTGAAAAGCTTGCGGGATAGTATGAGCAAAGGATGATTTTTTATGACAGCCGGCGAACTTTCGCGCCGTATCGGCGGCACGCTTATTGCCGCAAATGCCGATAACGAAATATCCCGCGGCATGGTTTGCGACATGCTGAGCCACGCAATGGCGCACGGCAAAGCCGGCTGCGCATGGATAACCGTACAAACGCACATGACAGCCGTTGCCATAGCCACGCAATGCTCAATGGCGTGCATAATATGGCCGGACGGCATCGCCGCGGATATGCTCAGCGCACAAAGGGCGGAGCATGAAGGCATAGCGATAATATGCAGCCCGCTTTCGGCATACGAAATAGCGGGCATAATGCACAAAGCCGGAATACAGGCCTAAACGAACCGCTTCATATAGTTCAAAAGATTGTCGCAGGCTATTTTGCGGATATCGCTTTCGCTAAAGCCTGCTTTTTGCAATGCCGCGATAAGCTTGGGCACATCCTTCCAGTTGTTCATTCCTTCGGGATAAGCGTCCTGACCCATTCCGTCAAAATCGCTGCCAAGGGCCACGCAGTCTATGCCGCCCACCGCCGCAATATGCTCTATATGCTTAACTATATCCTCTATCCTTGCGCGGCCGCGCTCAACAAGCTGCGGCGAATAATAGTTCACGCCTACCACGCCGCCGCGCCGCGCAATCTCCCTTATGTGCCTATCCGAAAGCGAACGCCTGTGCTTGAGCACCGCGCGCGCATTGGTATGGGATGAAAATATTGGGGCGCTTATTTCGTCCAGCACGCCGTCTATTGAAGCGTCGCTCAGGTGCGCCACGTCCACGGCCATGTTTATCCGCTCCATTTCGCGCACAACGCTCCTGCCAAGGCGGCTCAGCCCCTTATCCCTTCGCGCCATTGCGGGGCTTGCAAGCTCGTTTTGGTCGTTCCAGGTAAGCGTCATTGCCTTAACGCCCAGTTCATGGAACAGCCGCAGGTTTTCAAGCCGCTCCTCTATCGCCTCGCCGCCTTCTATTGTAAGCACGGCGGCAATTTTGCCCTGCCCCGGCTCAAAGTCCTTTGTAAGCGGCGTAAGCATGCTGTTGGCGGCTAACATGCGCTTATATGCGTCTATAAGGCTCATGCATTGCTGCAAAAACGTAACATCCTCATCAGGATCCATCCATGCGGCAAAAAGCTGCATAGCCGCCCCGCCCGCGCGCATACCGGGAATATCCACGGCCTGCCCTGCCCGCGGCACGGCAACGTCATATTCCCTATGCAGCATATAATATAAAAAATCGCAATGCGCATCCGCAACGTACATAGTTTTCTCCAGTCTGCTTTATCATTAAAAGGCCGCGGCAGTTGCGCCGCAGCCCATTTTTATTTTTGTCCGTATTCCGTTTATTTGGCGAACTCCACCGCGCGCGTTTCGCGTATTACGTTCACCTTTATCTGGCCGGGGTATTCAAGCTCCGTCTCTATGCGCTTCACGATCTCCTTGGCCATTATTATGGTATCGGCATCGTTCACGTTTTCGGGCTTGACGATTATACGTATCTCGCGGCCTGCCTGTATTGCAAAGGACTTATCCACGCCCTCGAACGAGTTCGCGATTTCCTCCAGCTTTTCAAGGCGCTTGATGTAGTTTTCAAGCGTTTCGCGCCTTGCGCCGGGACGCGCCGCGCTTATGGCATCCGCCGCCTGAACAAGCACGGCCTCGACCGTTGCGGGTTCAACGTCGCCATGGTGCGCCATTATGGCGTTTATGACCTGATTATTCTCGCGGTACTTCTTGGCAACGTCGGCACCTATCTGCACGTGCGGACCCTCAACCTCGTGGTCGATGGCCTTGCCTATATCGTGCAGCAGACCTGCGCGCTTAGCAAGCGTTACGTTCGCGCCTATTTCGGCAGCCATAATGCCCGCAAGATGGGAAACCTCTATGGAATGCTTCAGCACGTTCTGGCCGTAGCTGGTGCGGTATTTAAGTCTGCCCAGCAGCTTAACAAGTTCGTGATGCAGCCCGTGTATGCCGCATTCGAAAATGGCCTGCTCGCCCGCTTCGCGTATCTGCACGTCCACTTCCTTGCGCGCCTTTTCCACCATTTCCTCTATGCGGCCGGGATGTATGCGCCCGTCCATTATCAGCTTTTCAAGCGCAATCCTTGCAACCTCCCGCCTGACCGGGTCAAAGCCCGAAAGTATAACGGCTTCCGGAGTATCGTCGATTATCAGATCAACGCCTGTAGCGGTTTCAAGGGTGCGTATGTTCCTGCCCTCGCGCCCTATTATGCGGCCCTTCATTTCGTCATTGGGCAGCGCGACTACGCTTACGGTAGTCTCCGCAACGTGATCCGCCGCGCAGCGCTGTATGGCAAGGGATACTATGTTCCTTGCGCGCTTGTCGGCCTCTTCCTTGGTCTTTTGCTCTATTTCCCTGAGCATAAGCGCCGCTTCGTGCCGCGCGTCGTGCTCAACGCTTTCAAGCAGAATATCCTTGGCTTCGTCCATGCTCATGCCGGATATTGTTTCCAGCTCCTTTAGCTGGCGGGCCTTCATTTCGTTTATCTCCGCCTCGCTCGCTTCAATCTCCTTCTGCTTCTTTACGGCGTTTTCCTCGCGCTGCTCGATAGCCTCTATCTTTTTGTCCAGCAGCTCTTCCTTCTGCAAAAGCCGGCGCTCGCTGCGCTGTATCTCGTTGCGGCGCTCCCTGTTTTCGCGTTCGTTTTCGCTTTTTAGCTTGTAAACTTCTTCTTTTGCTTCCAGTATCGTTTCTTTTTTGATGGTTTCCGCGCGCTTCTGTGCGGCGTCTATCATCTGTTTTACGGCGTCCTCAGCCTTGGCAACCTTAGCCTCGGCAATGTTGCGGCGATACCAGTACCCTCCGAACCAGCCGCCGGCACCGCAAACAACCCCAACTATAATGGGGATAAGTATGTCCCACAAAGTAAGTACACCTCCAAATATATATCGAAAAATCCGAGCATATCAACGTTGTATGTATAAATAAGCATAATGCAATAAATCACAAACACACACCGGTGCATAATTACTCCGTTTAATTGTAAAGCCTGCACGGCTAAAAGTCAAGATTATGAAAACTTTATGTGTTGCCGCAAAAAGGTTATAAAATGCGGCAAAAAGGCCGCGGGAGCGGATCCTGCGGCCTTTTTATGCACGGTAAAAATTATTCTTCTTCCTCAACCTCCGGCAGTATGGCATTATGATAAATCTGCTGCACGTCGTCGTTATCGTCAAAGCGCTCTATCATGCGCTCTATCTTTTCGGCAAGCTCGGGGTCGCTCGCGTCAACAGTGGTCTGCGGTATCATTGATATTTCGGCGGAAAGGAAGCCGTAGCCAAGCTTTTCCAATTCTTCGCGCACGGCGGAGAAATCGTTTGCATTGGTGTATATTTCAAACACATCGTCCTGGGGAACAACGTCTTCCGCGCCCGCTTCAAGCGCCTGCATCATTATTTCGTCCTCGTCAATGTCGCTGGTGCGCTCGATGACGATAACGCCGCGCTTATCGAACATCCATGCAACGCAGCCGCTCGCGCCCATGCTGCCGCCGCTCTTATCGAACAGGTGGCGCACCTCCGCCGCGGTACGGTTACGGTTATCGGTAACCACGTCCACTATCATGGCTATGCCGTTGGGGCCGTAGCCTTCATAGGTTATCTCTTCGTAGTTTATGCTGCCCAGCTCGCCCGCGGCCTTCTTAATGGAACGGGTGATATTGTCGTTGGGCACGTTGGCGGCCTTCGCCTTGGCTATAACGTCCCTAAGCTTTGAGTTGTTGTTGGGGTCGCTGCCGCCCTCTTTAACGGCTATAGCTATCTCGCGGCCTATTTTGGTAAAAATTTTGCCGCGCTGAGAATCGGTCTTTTCTTTCTTATTCTTGATATTTGCCCATTTGGAATGACCCGACATATTGTTGACCTCCACAAAAATTAACAATTTATTATAGCACCCATTTAGCCCACGTACAACCCCGCGCGGCCAAATTGCCGCGTTTTTCTTCTTATTTTACCAATTGGGGCGGTATTTCGCCACGTTGGCGTTGTGCTCTTCAAGCGTTTTGGCGTAAATAAGCTCGCCCGTTTCCGAATCCATAAGGCAGAAATACAGGTATCCTTCGTTCATGTATTCCTCATCCGGATACAGCGCGGCCTCTATAGCCTTCCTGCCCGGATTTGCTATCGGCCCAAGCGGCAGCCCTTCATACACATGGGTATTATAAAGCGAGGTATCCGCCATCTGCTCAGCTGTAAACGTGAGCACGCCGGACGTATGGAATATGTACTTTAGCGGCGCGTCGCTTTGCAGCTTCATGCCCTTATCAAGGCGAAGATGGAACACGGCCGATACGCGCGTAAAGTCGTTTTCGTGCCGCGCTTCCTTTTCAATAAGGGAAGCGAGCGTTATCACGTCGTCCACGCTCATGTTCAATTTCGCCGCGCGGGCGGTATATTCATCGCCCATTATCTGCCCGAAGCGGGTGAGCATCCTGCCGATTATCGATTCGGCGGATTCATCGCTGTAAATTTCATATGTATCGGGGAACAGATAGCCTTCCAGTGCATAATCACGCGCCTGCGCGCTGTTCACGGGTATGTTGGCCACGAACGGATAGCTTTCCTTAAAGCTTTCGCCCGTTTTGCACAGGTTCAAAAATTCGGACTTTGCCTTCAGCACGCCAAGCGTTACAAGCTTGTCCGCAATGTCCTCCGCTGTCATGCCCTCCGTAACAACGAATTTGAGCGTTGTGCGCGGCGGGTTGCCTTCGCATATAACGTCAACAATCTGCTCAATGTCCATGTTGCGGGAAAGTATATATGTTCCGGCTTTAAGCTTGCTGGATTTTCCCGTGAAGTCAACATATATTTTGAACACGGTCTTGCTGGTTATAAGCCCGGAGGACACGATGTTCCCTTCTTCGTCCACGCCGCCGGCCTCGTACAGCTTTTTGGCTATGCTGCTTGCTCCGGAGCCGGAATTGATTGTTATTTCAACAGGCGTTGCGTCGTTTATATCCACTGGAGAAAACAGCTTTGCCTTAACCTTATTGAACGCAAACGCGAACACGAACACGCATATGCCCGCGCTTATAAGGAATATGAGCAGCGGCCTTACCGCGCGCCATATTTTCCCTGCCGTGCTGTTTCCCTTCCCGCTATGCCGTTTTCTTTCCTTTGTGCCGCGCTCCACGCTACGTTACCTCTCCGTTTAGTCTTCGCTCAGGCCCAAGTCAAGGTCTATGCCGTCCGCAAGTATTTTATAAACATCGCCAAGCATTGTATTCAGCCTGTATTCAGCCATAAGATAGGCCGATGCGTCAGGATTGAGCTGAAGCACCTCGCCTATTTTTTGCAGCCTTTCCATGGCCTCGTCATCTTTCTGGCCCGATACAAGCGCGCCCTGCATGCGGATACGCAGCGTCATGTATTCCTTCAGCAGCGCCTTGGTGGTGTCGTTCGCAAAGGCCTTTTCCTTCGCGTTTTTATAGGAAACGTATTCTTCGCTTTCGGCCATTGCCTTGGCCAAATCCCTCGCCTTATCGTAAATCATAGTTTACCTCCGCTTTGTATTATATGTCTATTTCTATAATAATAGGCAAAATTATCGGTGTACGCTTGGTTTTGTGGTACAGCTCGTTTTTCAGCGCGGAACGGATATTGTTCTTTATACCGCTCCATTCGCTGCGGTTGGCCGATGCGAACTGCGCCGCAAGCCCCTTGACCATATTTTTCGCGTCCGCAATCAGTTCTTCCGAGCTTTTTACATATACGAATCCGCGCGATATTATCTCCGGCTGGCCAATAAGCTCTCCGGTTTTCTTTTTGAGCGGTATCACGACGGTGAAAAGCCCGTCCTCGGAAAGCTGCTTCCTGTCCTTTAGCACCGCGTCGCCTATTTCGCCCACGCTGGAGCCGTCTATCAGCACGCTGCCGCTGTGCACGGAACCGTTCGCCTTTATGCCGGACTTATTAAGCTCTATCACCTCGCCAAGCTCGGGCACAATTATGTTTTCCTCCGGTATGCCCATCTGCTTTGCAAGATCGGCATGCTGATAAAGCTGCTTAGCCTCGCCATGCACGGGTATGAAGAACTTGGGCTTTGTAAGCGTGAACATAAGGCGCAGTTCCTCGCGCCGCGCGTGGCCGGAAACGTGCACGTCCGCCATTCTGTCGTAAACAACCCTTACGCCGCGCTGATAAAGCTGATTTATCACTCTGCTCACGCCCAGCTCGTTGCCCGGTATTGCGGAAGCGGAAATAATTACCGTGTCCCCTTCGCCCACGTTAAGCTTATGCGATGCGTTTGCCATGCGGAAAAGCCCGCTCATGGGTTCGCCCTGGCTGCCTGTGGTTATTACGCAAACCTTGCTGTCGTCAATGCGCTTGAGCTTTTCCACCTCAACTATCTTTTCTTCGGGGATATTAAGATAGCCAAGCTCCGCCGCAACCTTGGTTATGTTCACCATGCTGCGCCCCTGGAAGCATATTACCCTGCCAAAGGATATGGCAACATCCGCGATCTGCTGAATCCTGTATATGTTTGATGCAAACGTGGCCACTATCACGCGGCCGTCCGCAATGTCAAAATAATGCTCAAACGTTTTGCCTATTTCGCGTTCGGATATAGTGTGGCCGGAAAGCTCGGCGTTGGTACTGTCGCTCATCAGCGCAAGCACGCCCTTTGAGCCGTAATACGCAAACCTGCCCATGTCCATGGGTTCGCCGTCCAGCGGAGTGTAGTCCACCTTAAAGTCGCCCGTATGGATTATGGTACCCACCGGCGTAACTATCGCCAGCGCCACCGCGCCGGGGATAGAATGGCTGGTCTTTATAAATTCCGCCGTGAAGCAGCCAAGCTGCACCTTGTCCCCGGGCTTTATAACGTTCAGCTTTGCGTTCTTCACGCGCTCTTCTTCAAGCTTGTGCTCAATAAGCGCGCAGGTAAGCTTGGTGCCGTAAACCGGGGTTTGAAACTGCTTTAGCGCGAAAGGCAGCGCGCCTATATGGTCCTCGTGACCATGGGTCACCAGTATACCGCGCAGCTTGTCCGCGTTCTTTTCAACGTATGTCATGTCCGGTATAACAAGATCTATGCCCGGCATGTCGTCATCGGGGAATATAAGCCCGCAGTCTATTATTATCATGTCCTTGCCGTATTCCAGCACGGTCATGTTCTTGCCTATTTCGCCCACGCCGCCAAGCGGGATTATCTTCAGCTTGTTCTTTGCGCGGCCCGTGCGCGCGCTCTGCGCCTTCGCTGCTGTCTTTGCGGCTGTTTTTGCCACGCGGCTCGGCTTTTCGGCGGCGGCCTTTTCGGTTGTCTTTGTGCGGCCCTGTGCGCGCGGCCGCGTTGCGCTGCGCCTGCGTGCGCCGGTCTGCGCGCCCGCTTCGGCTTTTCTTCTGGTTCTTCCGCCCGCCTTCTTTTCGGCAGGCATTTCAATGTTATCCGTCAAAAGTTATCCTCTCTTTCGTATCTTTCCATATATCTATACAGTTATATTATACTATGATTGTTATTGCCCAACAAGGGGCGTATTTTGTGAACAAATGGGGACGGGCGGTAAAGCGCCCATTCGCCGACAAGGCTGCCGCAGTACAGTGCATCGCTAAGCACGCCAAAAGCCTCCCTGTCGAGGGAGGTGGATGCGAGTGTAACGAGCAGACGGAGGGAGTAAACCGTGGCTCCGCTGTTTACGGCAACCCCTCAGTCAATACGCCTTGCGGCGTATTGCCAGCTCCCCCGCAAGCGGTGGCGCCTTTGGGAAGTCAAATGCAAGCTAATATATCTGCGCCAAAAGCTGTCCCCGCGTGCGGGGAAAGTGTCGCGGTGCAAGCCGTGACGAAAGGGGAATGGCTAAATTGAGCCAATTTATTTCCCCTACTTTTTCGTCTTTGGCGTGAATATCGCCGCATTGAGCGCGCCGAAAACTATTGCCGCGGCAACACCGCCCGCGGTGGCCTTTATGCCGCCGGTGAACGCGCCCATAAGCCCGTCCTCCATTGCGCCGTCTATCGCGCCCTTGCCAAGGGCATAGCCGAAGCCCGTAAGCGGAGTCGTGGCCCCCGCGCCCGCCAGGCGCACCAGCGGCTCATATAGCCCAAGCCCCGTGAGCACCACGCCGCTCACAACGAACAGCACCAGCACCCTTGCGCTGGTAAGGCGGGTAAGGCTTATCAAAAGCTGGCCTATTACGCATATCGCCCCGCCTATAATAAACGCATAAATGTATGCGGAAAGCTCCATCGCTTATCTCCTTTCTATCACCACGCCGTGCGCTATGCCCGGTATGCTTTCGCCCTGCAACCCTGCCGTGGGGCTCATCAGCGCGCCCGTGGCCATGAACAATATTCTATTGTATTCGCCCGCATCCATGCGCGGCAATATATATCCATTCATTGTAACTGCGCTGCACCCGCAGCCGCTCCCGCCGCATACGGCGTTCTGCTCCGCGGAAAATATTATATTGCCGCAGTCAAGGTGCCGCGTTCCGGCGTCTATACCGGCATCGTTGAGCAGCATAAGGAAAAGCTCGCTGCCGAAGGAGCCGAGATCGCCCGTGATTATCAAATCATAATCCTCAACCGTGCGCCCCGTATCGAACAGGTGGCGTTTTAGCGTATCCGCCGCCGCGGGAGCCATTGCCGCGCCCATGTTCGCCGCATCCGTTATGCCAAGGTCAACTACCCTGCCTATCACCCCGCCCGCTATGCATACGCTTGAAAGCGAGCCTTTGTCCGCGCAGCCGCTGCCGCTCAAAAGCGCGCAGCCCGCGCCGGTAACGGTGCGCTGGCTTGTGGGCACGGCCTGCGAACCCATCTCCAGCGGTAATCTGTACTGCCGCTCCGCCGTGGAAAAATGGCTACTTGCGGCGCAGGCTACTCTGTCCGCAAAGCCGCCGTCTATAAGCATGGAACCTATCAGCATGCCTTCGGCCATTGTGGAACACGCACCGTAAAGCCCAAGGAACGGTATTTCAAGCTCCCTTGCCGCAAAGTTGGCGGATATTATCTGGTTCAGCAGATCTCCGCCCAGCAATATGTCCACCTGCATTGGCGTAAGGCCGCCCTTTTCAACGGCTGTACGCACCGCATGTTCAAACATTTTTCTTTCGGCCTTTTCCCATGTACCCTCGCCCCAGGTGTCGTCCTCAAGGGCAATGTCGAAATAGCTGCCGAGCGGGCCTTTCGCTTCCACGTCGCCAACTATCGTTCCGCCTGAAATGATGCGCGGCGGGTCGGCAAAGAAAACGGTCGATTTGCCTTTGCATTTTGTACGCATACGCCTATCCCTCCGCTAAAACCGGCCCGTTATAAGGCAGGTTATTATGCCCACTATAACGCTTGCGCTTATTCCGTAAACAAGCACCGGCCCCGCTATCGAAAAAAGCTTGGCGCCAAGGCCAAGCACATAGCCTTCTGCTTGTGTCAAGATAGGGACGAGGGAAATTTTTGCCCTATTTTACTGGGTTTTTGGCTCCTCAAATTTCTAAAAAAATCGGCTTTTTTCGCAAAACTGCTGTGATAATAGGGATAATTGCTGTGATAATAGGGATTTTGGCAGATAACAACATCCCCGTTCGAGAGCAATTTGGGGCCATCTTTGCTAAACAGCATTGTGCTTCATGGGATGTGAAATGCTCTCTGGCAAAAGGAGCCTTTCAAATGCATCTACGTTGCGAAACTCAATTTCGACCCTCCCGTTCTCAAAAACACGCACCTGCTCCACAAGCCGGGCAATCACTTCCGGACGATATTCTGACAGAGCCAGAATATCCTTTACGCTCTGCGTGGTGTTGCAGGCTGCGTCATACCGTTTGCTCCAATCCTCCAGTTCCTTCCTCAGATCCTTGATTTGGATCTGCAATCGTTCACATTCCATCTGATTCGTTTGCTGGATCTCTTTGAACCGGTCTTTGGTGTATTTGCCTGCACGGTACTCCTCATATAGAAATCCCTTTGTGCTGTTGATGTGCCCCAACCTCATATCAGCAATGCGGATCTGGCTCTTTATCTGCTCACGCTTGGAGCTGTCCAGATTTTTGATATAATCTGATTTTGAAAGCAGCAATTTGGCATGCAGCTTTACCACCTGCAGCGCATTAGACTGCAATGCGTCTACATTCTCATGCAAGGATTCACATCCGGGGCTATGCTCAAAACGCGCCCGCACACAGAACAGATGAACCTGTTTCCCGTGAGAGCGCTGCAGTTTTCGGCCGCAGTACCCACAGACGAACAGATTTTGTGAACGGTTTCCGGCAGTGTTGTTATTTACAGTCCGTATCCGCGATTTCAGCGCACTGATCGCCTGCTGATAGGTTTCAGGCGAAATGATAGCCTCATGCGTTCCCTCAACAACGACCCAATCCTCTCTCGGGAGGCTTCGCATTTTATTCGAGCGGATACCCACAGTTTCTCTGGTTCCGCTTATCATCTTCCCGGTATATCTTTCATCGTTCAGAATCTTTCGAACCGTTCCGCCAAGCCACAGCGATTCGCTTTCAAGAACCCGCCCATTGTAGCGCTCTCCGTTCTGCCTTTTATGCTCCGCCGGGGATGGTATCTTTCGTGCATTGAGACGTTTAGCAATTTCCATCGTACTCAAACCTTCAATGCACCATTCAAAGATTCTTTCTATCGTTGTACGGACATCTTCATCCACTAAAAGCTTGTGCTTGTCCGATGGATCCAACCGATAGCCATAGAAGGCTTGACCACCCCAGTACAAGCCTCTACGGTTGCGGGTTTTTACGGCACTTCGGATTTTCAGGGAAAGATCCTTGCTGTACATCCCATTTACAAGGTTTCTCAGTGCAAGTTCCATGCCTCCGGTCGTTCCGATGTAATCATTGCTGTCAAAGGCATCGCCGACCGAAATAAACCTCGTGCCAAAGAGCGGAAGAATCAATTCGAGGTACGCTCCTACCTCCAAATACTCACGGCCGAAGCGGGATAGATCCTTCACAATAATGCAATGGAGATCTCCTCTGCGAACCAGTTCCATCATGCGCTTGAAATTCGGTCGCTCAAAGCTGGTTCCGCTATAACCGTCATCACAGAATTCCGTAATGCGATAAGAGAGCAGATCATGAGTCTGCTCGATATAGCTTTGAAGGATCTTCCGCTGATTGGTAACACTGTTGCTCTCGCTCTTATCCGTTGATGAGCGAAGATCTCCGTCTTCGACAGAAAGGCGAATATACATGGCAAGCGTCTTTTCAGGCATAGCGCTGTGCCTCCTTCTGCCAAAGAGCCGCATTGAGGAGAAGCTCTTCCATTTCGTCCCGATACTTCAGCTTCACTTCATAGTGACCGTCGTTGAACAGTACTACCTCGTCAATTAGGGCGTCCACCATTGCAGCGTCCAGCTCTGTGCGATTGCCATACTCTTTGATGAGCTCCGTCCAGTAGATACTCCCTTTATACTCGGGAGAATACTTCTGCGCCTCTTTTTCAAGCTCATGGGCAAAAATCCTAAGCTCATCCGCCTTGGTTGCGCACGCATTCGCTTCAGCGATATATTCCTGCTCGGAAAGGATGCCTTCTTTGAAGCTCCTGTAGAGCGTGGCTTTCCGCTCACCGTACAGGTCTATCCTTGCCATAACACTTCGAATCTGCTCTTGAAAAATTCTATATCGGCTTTTATTTTTCTCTCGTTGATTTAAGGATGCAACGATTGCCTGTGCATCGGTAAACAGCTGCATTTGAACTTTTATCAAGCGTAGAACGGACGATTCCAGTTCTTCTTTCTTCACCGCCTTTTTGGGGCAGTAGGACGAATTGTAGTTTTCATGCAGAGTACAGTAATACCACCATGTCGTCTTTCCATTGTTCTTCTTGGCACGCAGAAACATTGCCTTCCCGCATTCCCCGCAGCGCAGGTGTCCCTTAAAAATACTCGCCTGCTTGCTTTTACAGTTGTACTTTGTCGCTGCTCCTGCCGTGTGCTTTAGGTCATCGAAATATTTTTGCACGCAATCAAAGAGCCCTTCCGAAACGATTGGCTCGTGAGTGCCCTTTGTAATGATCCAATCTTCTTTGGGGACTGCCTTGCTTTTTTTCTCCCCCGAGCTATAGAAGTCTGAGCGGTATTTCCCGCCGATTGTCCATCCGAGATATGTCCTGTCAATCAGGATTTTTCTCACGGTCTGTTGATACCAGAGAGAATTCTTGAATTTATCACTCTTTACCAGACCGAGGTTGAAATTATGACGACCGGGGGAAGGAATTCCTCTATCATTCATTGTGACGGCTGCATAATGCAGAGTGCAGCCCTCGGCAACCATCTCAAACAGCTCCCTTACGATGGGCGCTGCTTCAGGGTCTATGACAAGATGATGTTTATCCATCGGATCCCTTAAATACCCATACGGCGCCTTGCTGCCCACGTATTTCCCCTGCTTCTGCATGGATTCCATCACGGAGCATATCTTCTTTGACACATCTTTTGCGTAACGTTCATTTAGAAGGTTCTTTATCTGCACAGAAATATCTGCCTGCTTATATAGCGAATCGAATCTATCCGTAATAGAAATGAAGCGCACATTCAGATACGGGAATACCATCTCAATAAACTCGCCGGACTCAAGATGATTTCGGCCAAGGCGCGACAGGTCTTTTACAATGACGCAATTTACTTTCCCGTCCCGGATATCGTTCATCATGCGGGAAAACTCCGGCCGTTGAAAATCCGTCCCGGATACATCGTCATCGCAATACACATCAAATACGCTGATATCCGGATCCTCGCCTGCAAAATCCCGAAGAAGCTGAATTTGGTTGCCAATGGTGTCAGCTTCTCTTTTTCGTTCATCTTCAACCGAGATACGGGCATACAAAGCCGCAGAATATTCCGTCTTTGGTGTAGGGGGTGATTTCACCGGAGCCACTATGTTTTTTCTGCTCGTTCTTGCCATTTCAAACCACCGCCTTATCGCTATCCGCAACATTGCTGTAGCTTTCCTGAACCTGTGCCAACATCTCGGCATAGTCCTGCGCATGCGCAAACTCAATCTCCAAGGTCTTGTCTTCATACACGCGGATCTGTTCCATACATTCAACAGCAACAGCTCTTGTAAGCGATGGAATATTTTGATGGGCAATCAGGTCTTGGACCCATTGGCTCCGTCGGCCCGATTTGTCAAGTTCCAAATTGAGTTCACGCTGAACTTGTTCTTTCGCGATCAGCGCATCCGTGATTTTAGAATCGTACTGTGCCCGTATTTCAAGAAAATCCTCTTTCGGGATAATATCCTCCTTGAAGTCTTCATATAAAGAAGCTTTCAGCTTCCTGTACTTTATTTCTTCCATCTCAGCTTTTTCCATTCGCTCCTGAGCCTTGCGTGCGCGGATATGCTGAAGCGGCGCGTCCTGGATCGCCTTTAAGCACTCATCCATCTGAACAACCATGGAGATATGCTTCTGCAGCAACGCAAGCACCGCATCCAGAAGCTGCTGTTCCGGAATCGCATGACTTGTGCAAGCTCCACTGTTTTTATAAGTGCTGCAAGCATAGCATATTTGCTTATTCGCTGCGGAAGCGGTAATCGTCCGGCGAACCATGGGGCTTCCGCAATCTGCGCAGAAAAGCATCCCTGCAAGGGGAAACACAACGTTTTTCCCGGGAGAGACACGCGTATCCATCTTCAGCAAGCGTTGAACAAGGTCAAACGTTTTCTCACTGACAATTGCCTCAAACGCTTGCTCAACCACGACCCATTTCTCCGGCGGGTTTACAACCACTGTTTTGATTTTGTAATTTGGCCTTGTGCGAACGCCCTGTATCATCGTCCCTGTATACACACGGTTTGACAATATACGTCCTACGCCGACAGCAGTCCATTCGACTTTTGCATGCTTCTGAAAGCTGCACTTGAGTCTGCTTCCCATGCTTCTCTTATATTCTAGTGGCGCCAGAACTCTTTGCTCTGTCAGGCGTTTAGCGATTGCCGCTTGGCTCATTCCTTCAATTTTCCAGCGAAAAATATCCTGAATGACGCCTGCAGCATATGGGTCGATCTCCAATTTGGTATGGTCATCTTCAGATTTCATATAACCATAGGGGGCAAAGGCGCCGAGATATTCTCCGTTTTTACGCCGAACCTGAAATTGACTCCGAATTTTCATGGAAATATCGCGGCAATAGTTGTCGTTCATCAGGTTTTTTAGCGTGATGCTGAAATCATCTGCGTAATCGCGCGTCACCGTGTCAATGTTGTCGTTGATCGCTATCAAGCGTACGCCGTAAAAAGGAAAAAGACGGTCGATATACTTTCCGGCATTGATGTACTCTCGGCCGAAGCGGGACAAATCCTTCACAACGACGCAATTGACCGTCCCAGCCTTGATGTCATTCATCATAAGCTGGAACGCAGGTCGGTCATAGTTAGTCCCAGTATATCCATCGTCTATACGAACGGATACGATATTTATTTCGGGTTTATCCTGTAAATAATCGAGAATGAGCTGTTTCTGATTGGTAATGCTGTTGCTTTCGTTTTTTCTTCCGTCAGAAGCATCTTCGTCTTCTTTGGAGAGGCGTACATATATAGCGGCGTTATAGTTCGTAAGCTCTGACATAATCTCACTCCTTTGATATACTTGTCAGGTTCACCGACAATTATCTCCGAATGAGTATCAGACTGAATCCTTGTTTATTTTAACATGTCGCAGCTGATAAGTCTACCGGTTTTGCCGAAAACCATAACTTTCCAGACCTCATACCGTTTGCAGCATATCGATCATATTCTGCTGAAACGATGGTCCGTTTTCCTTGTACACAACCTTTATCGCAACATCCCCTATCCGAAAGCAGTAGGGATTCTGTATTTGGCGCATGAATTCAGCTACTCGCTCCGGAACAGGTTTTGTTTCATCAATCGTAACCTGATTCAGGTCGATCAAGTCGTTTTTATCTATGGAACGGACATCCACGGCTCGAAGCTGTTCCAACCTTTCGTTTATCCTTAAACTATCCACAACAGGAACTCCTTTCCTAAACTCTAACTCCATTTTTGACCAATTGAATAGGTTTTATTCCTTCAAACGATGCAGTCACCCTCCGCCCGTGGCGAACGGGTCCATGGAAGTCTCATCCCCCCGCCTTCATTATGGCCGGGCCGCGAATTACGGAAGTATCATTATTGCCCCTGGCAGATCATCGCGCATACGGTTGCCGTCCGTATTTATGTGCTCTTGGCTTTGGCCTGCCAAACCAAATGGATAGCCGCTTGCCGCCAGAGGAACGAGAGGGCGCCGCTATGCGATTTTCAAGGTTCATTGAAAACGGGATTGCCTTCATAAAGTAAAAACACTCGAAAAACGCAAAATCTAATGCTCTGAGAAAAAATTTAAGGCTCCGGCAAATCACCGGAGCCTTTGGCTAAATTCTGAACTCCGAAATATGCAGAACAATATGCAGCATAATGTATTGCCTACAATCCTCGTCGAGATTACCGGCATAACTGCTCAGCCGGTTAATCAGAGGCATATATAGAGCAAGCAGGGAATCCAACGCTTCCCGGTCTCCGCATACAGCAGCTTCCAGAAGTAGTCTAAATTCATTATCGGTCATTTTTTCGCTCCTTTATAAGGCGCTCTCTTAAACGCTTTATTGCAAGGGAGCGCTGGTTGTATACATGCTGTACAGAGCAGTGGAGCTTTGCTGCAATTTCAGATGGTGTAAGCTCTTCGACAAAAAGCATTTCCAGTATACGTCTGCGCATCAGCGGAAGTTCCCGGAACGCATCAGCCAAACGCTGTTCCTCGAAATCAAAGCTATCCGGCGTAACACCAGCAGATAATAGCGCCGTATCCACAATTGCAACATCAGCTTCTTCAAGGGGTAAGGTTTGTAATTGCTTTTTTTCAGCACGCAGATAGTTCTTCTGTGCATGTTCTGCAGTTATGACGATCCATCTTGTGAACCGGCCACGCAGTTCATCCCTTCCGTCCATGGGTGACATTTTTTACGCCTCCTTTGGCGCATGCCACCCCGGCAAAAGAGATCAAAACACGCCACGATGGCATGCTATGTTCTGTAAAATATGGGGTTAAATCAGGAATTTGAGCGGAATAGTAGCGCATCAACGCATCAAAACCACCTCCTCCCTGTATAAGCGAGGGTTGTCTGCCCATAAAAACACCCACCCGTTGACAGTTTTTATAAACTGTACAAAACGGATGGGTGCTTGGCGGGGCTCAACAGTTCCACCTCTGAAGTCATATTTCTGCGGTGAAAGGACCTGCTTGTTTGCAGGCAGAAAAGTCTCAAAATAATCTCAACTACGGTCACAAAAACGGATAAAAGCCGCAGTTCATGTTCTGCATGATGTAAAAAGCGTCTTCACTTCCTGCATATGCTCATCTGTGAGATACGGCTCTGCCTGCCTGAAATAAATCTGTGACAGGGTCTTGCTGCCGGACATAAGCATTGCTTTTATGAGATAGTAATGGACTTCCGACTCATACATATCGATGGACAGCAAATCCATGGATAGTTCCTGTACGCGAAGGTAGTTCTTTTCTCTATAAAGCATAGAGAGATACCGTTTCATGTAGTGCAGAAACTTGTTTTGGTAATACAGCGTTTTGGGCATTAGCCAGTGGTAAAAGTCGTACCGCGGAAGGAGACTTCCGCGGTAGAGTCCTATAATGCTCTCATACAGCGCCTGTAAAATCGCCGGGTCGGAAGAATTATCGATCCGTTTGCATGCATCGTCGAAGCGCTCAACATCAGTAAAAATCGTGTAATTAGGGTTTAACGTAAATGTCCCGTGCGACGCCTGAATCAAATCGCGGAGCCCTATGCAGGCAAGCGTCTTGCGAAGGCGGTATACGACATTCTTAATCGAATTGTACGGATTTCCCATGTCTGTACTTTCCCATATGACGTCTGTAAGCAGCCGCAGAGGATGTTCTCTTTTGCGGTTTAAGAGCAGAAATGTCAGGAGCACATATCCAGACTCATTTGTAAATGAATCATCTTTTAAAACATCGGTTGCAGAAATGATTTCCAGTTTCCCAAACAGATTTGCCTGAATGATTGTTGGTTGTTTTATACTCGCATAGCGCCGTTCTCTCCACTCCTGCAGCAGTATTTCATTTAGCTCCACAACGATGCAAAGGATAACAAGTCGTAAAAAACCCGGATCTTCCACATTGCGTTTCGGATTATCCACGCCGAGAAAACCGGCATTGAGTCTTTTTTGAAACGGAACCGCTAGAAGCGAATTCACACTCCGTTTCTCCAAGTATCTGTATTCTTCCAGGAATTCAGTTTTAATCTGCTCCAAATCCGTAATAATGATTGGCGTATCGCTCTTTAGTGAGCAAAGCCAGCGCGGAAACATTTCGAACGGCATAAATTGGAGATTGTCAATTTCGGGCGCTATTCCAGGGGCACAGCACTCATATGTATTGACTCCGATACCCAACTCATCGTCCACTTCAATGACATACGCTCTGTCAGCGCCGTAGAACATAAGCGCTCCCTGCAGTGCCAGTTCGATTTTTTCCTTTGGGTTCGTATTGTTGCGCAGTTTGGTTTCCAAATCGCTCAGAATGCGCAAATAATCGCAGCCATTACCGTCTACATTCAGTCTGCAGATTCCTTCCTTTCTATCACCGTTCATCATAGTGTTCACCTCCTATTTGGATGATACATCCCCAGATAAAACGCAAAGCTGCCCAGTAAGAACCGGACAGCCTTTCGCTCTCGTTGACCGTGCAGATATAGACTGTACGGTGCAGAATATTCATTTGTGTTGACCTAGTGCCTGCTAAGCAGAAATCGCTGCCTCCAGGGAAAGGCATTCACAACTCAATGCTCGTCATGAGCTTTTTCGATGATGTCAACCAACTGCCTCAGCAGATCGCAGGTGAGTATCTTTGTTTTCACAGGGAATTTATCAATACGCTCATAAAGGTCGCGCATGATGACCTGCTCCTTATAGTCATAGGAATCCAACAAAAGCTGATCCACTGTGGTGTGCAGCATGTTTGCCACTGAAACCAGCAGCTCAATGCTGATTCCGCCCTTGCCATTTTCGATTTTGCCGAGGTGGCTGTTCGTGCAATTCAGCCGTTCAGCGAACTCCTCCTGCGTCATTCCAAGGTTCTGACGCATCGCTTTTATGCGTCTTCCAAGAGCTACTTTGTCCACCAGCATCGTCTCCTTCTATATTATTATTTTACAAAAAAGAGGCGTGCTGTTGAAGTTACTATAAATCCATTATCCACCTTAATAATGCGTATTTACGCCTTGAAGTGGTTTTGTATTCATCAAAACAACAGAAAAGTAGATTCACAGTTTTGTAAGTTCTTAAAAGTCAACCATCAAACAACTCCAGATTACTGATCATTGCCGCAATGTCCACGTTCAAATCTTCCTGCATTTGTATAGATGGTGTTTCAACGCCTCCGGCAAGCAACTGACCGTTTGCGATTCGCTCGTCAATAATGGATCGAATCATTTGCTCAAGCGCCTCACGCCTTATCCCGCCGTCAATTTTAACACTTACTGGCGCAGGTTCAGCAAGCTCGGGATGTGCAGCAATATATGCATTCAGTGCGGCTATGACAACTGCGCTTTTTCGGTTTCCAAGACGCTCTAAAAGCTCTCCTGCCTGCACCTGTTCTCGCGTTTCTGAACCGAACTGCAGCGAAAAACGGTATTTCCCATCCCGCTTCACAACGGAACCCCCATTATTGTACCGCGCGCATGGCCATCTGTCCTCGCGCAAGCATCTCATAACCGATCGCGTTTGCCTTTGGATCCTCGATGAAGGTAGCTTTCGCCACAAGCGGGGTATGCTCAATCAACGGTCTGAACAGGACACTTCCGCCTCCAATAAAGATGGCGGGATTGGTACGCAAATCCACCTGAAGCTCACGCAGCTTGTCCAAAATATCTTTTGCGTGCAGCTGAGCCGCATCACGAATCGCCTTTTTTACCTCATCTGGCAGTATCGTTTCCTGCCCCTGCAGCACTGCACAGATATGCTCGTCTTCAATGCGCATGTCGTGCTGCGCGCTGATTTTGCCAATGATATCATTGTTCATGGTGATGACTCCGCTCTCTAAACTGCGGCAGAATTGCAGATCCGGCTTTCCGTTGCGAAGGAGAAGCACATCGGTAGTATATCCGCCGATATCCACGATAAACATCCGCAGCGTTTTCAATAGCTGTCCGCTTTGAGGAACAACAGCGGCATACGCCTGCGGATACACAAAGACATTTCGGATCACAATGCTCATAGGACGGTTGTTGTAAGCAAAATTCACTGTTCCAAACCGCCTGAAATACTGCGCGAAGCGTTCTCTCAGCATCCCGTAGTGTTCCGGCGGCAAGCCAACCGCAAGGTCGATCTGCTCAAACGCCGTATTGGCACCGGCAGTGGAAAGCTCCTTAGCAATGGCAAAGAGCGACAGGATAAAGTATCGATCATCTCTGGTCTTGTCTCTCATATAGGGCAAGCGCTGCCCGGTGAGCGACCAGTATTTCCCGTTGTACTCCAAAACCTCCTCTGCCATAGGCGGTTTTACGGTGTGCTCTGTCAGCCCGGAAATGAAAGAGAAATGCGGGGTTTTAACGGCATAATTTCCATGATCAATGGCGATCAACATAAGAGTACCTCCCATTTTGGTTTATCTAATTACACGGTTTAGCATGCGTATTTACAGCAGAAATACGCATTGAGTCAATAAATACGCGCGAAACGAAGGATCAGGCTTCTGGCTCTCCGTGGGGGAAAAGTCTCTGTTTCTCTCTTGGAAGAACACAATTCGACGCATTTACATTATTTCTTCCATAAAAGAAACTATTGATATTTCCAGCTGCTTGTGCTATGATAAAAGAAAACTCCGGAGGTGACCTGCCATGATCGTGCGTGAACGATATATGCGGCTGATCCGTGATTTTATGGATAAGCCTGTGATTAAAATCATAACAGGAATGCGGCGGAGCGGCAAAAGCGCTCTCTTGGAGCTTACGCGTCAGGAGCTGCTCGACCGCGGTGTTGACAGGAAGAACATCATTTTCATCAACTTTGAATCCTTGCGCTATGAGGCGCTCAGGGACTATAAGGCGCTGTACGCAGAGATCATCAAAATCGCTGGACAGACAGAAGGACGGATCTACGTCCTTCTCGATGAAATCCAAGAAGTGAATGCTTGGGAGCAGGTCATAAATTCCCTCCGCGTAGATCTTGACTGCGATATCTATGTAACAGGCTCAAACGCAAAGCTCCTCTCCGGGGAACTCGCCACGCTGTTGGCTGGGCGGTATGTGGAGATACAGGTCTATCCGCTGGATTTTGATGAATATCTGGCATTCGCAGCAGAGAATGAGGACGAGGCAAAGCTCTCGAAGCAGGAACAGTTTACTAACTTTCTCCGTTTTGGGGGATTGCCCGGCATCCATCAGCTGAAATGGGATGAAGATCGCGTCATGCAATACCTTCATGACATCTATAATTCCGTTCTGCTGAAGGATGTGATTGCACGAAACCGGATACGCGACACGGCGTTACTGGAGAGTATTGTCCTTTATCTCATGGACAACATCGGAAACACTTTTTCCGCAAAAACAATCTCTGATTTTTTAAAAAGCCAGGGGCGAAAGCTAAGCACGGAAACCGTCTACAATTATCTGAAGGCATTGGAAAGCGCCTTCCTGATCCACAAGGTCGTCCGCTTTGACATCAAGGGAAAGCGGATACTGGAGACGCAGGAAAAATACTATCTCTCCGATTTGGGTCTGCGCCACGCCGTTATTGGCTACCGGGACAATGATATTGCCGGCGTTCTGGAGAACACTGTATTCCTGGAGCTGATGCGCAGAGGGTTCTCCGTCAACATCGGAAAGCAGGATGTGGCCGAGGTTGACTTTGTTGCAAACCGGGCTGACGACCGTCTCTATATCCAAGTCTGCTATATTCTTACGCCGGAAAATACGGATCGGGAATTTGCGCCGCTGGAGGCGATCTCGGATAACTACGAAAAACTTGTCCTGTCCACGGATACGCTGCTGCGGGTCAATCGTGGCGGGATCCGTCAAAAGAACATTATAGACTTTCTGTTGGAACATTAAATATGCGATAACGCAGGAACGAGAAAAGGACGGTACAGCCGAAGCTGAACCGTCCTTTTTCACTAAGATAATTGCCGCTGGAAGCAGTGCTCCCAAACATAATCATCAAGACCTTTGTAGCGGGGATCCCACAGATAGGTGCCATAGCGAAAGCCTGCATCCGAAAGCAGTGAGACCAGCGTCCTGTATCCGCCTTGCACATGGGGGTTCTCCATGAAATCCATGTCGAATGCAGTCATGATACGTTCTACACCTTGCTCATGCAGCTGCGGCAGGATAAGCTCCAATTGGGTCAATGTATTTACCCCCGCAACTGCGAGCACTGTCTGTCCTGTCAGGTAATGGATGACATCCGCTTTCATGGGGCCCTCTGTGAGCAGCACCATAGCGCGCGGTTCCCCCGCAATATGTACCCAACCCTCCGCCTTACAGCCGTCTGTGCGGCCAGTGCTGGATACCCAGCGAAATTTGCGCCGCGTCGCACTATCCCGGCGAATCTGCATGCCTTGAATACGGCCTTTGCTGTCTCGCACCGGAATCAGAATACCGCGGCTCTCACAGGCAAAGGACCATTTCCCGTCTTTTCGGTAAAAGCCGGGTACACCGGACAGATAATATCCGCTGGATTGAAGCTGCCTTGCAATGGTTTGCATTCCCACCACCGGAGTGGTCCGGTACCCAAGCCTGTCGATTTCCTCATCTGATAGGCCCCGGTTTCGCAGGTTCTGCCGATGGTCGGAGGCCAGCGTCAGCTTGGACAGAAGCCCGGTATAGGTGTCGCTTCGTGATGCAATATCTGTCGGTGGGGCTTCTGCAACCACGGGCACAGGAATGTGCTCCGGCTTCGGTATACTGCCCTGCACATCCAAGCGTGCAATCAGAGCATCACGGACCTCCTCGCGGGCAATCCCCGTATAGTATGCATACAGATCGAAAATGCCGCCGGAGAACCCACAGCGCGGACAGCGAAATACATCCTTCTGCAGATTGATGTTGAGATGTTTTGCGTGCGGCTCGTCATCACAACACGGGCAGGGCACATTGTAGTTGCTTCTTCCGTATGGCGGGTATGGAAGCCCAATCAGCGGAATGATATCTGACATATGAAAGATGTCCATACAGCCTCCTTTCCGGGGGACGGAATATCCGTCCCCCGTGATGATATCCGCATCACACGGATGCCTGCTGCATGGCATGTTCACAAATCAACCTTGCCGCGTCAGACAGCTCCTGATTGTCTTTGTATTTATTGGCCACCCATGCAATCGCGTTTGGATCCATCGCTAACACCTCGCCAAGCGTCTTGCCGCTGTACTTTTTGATGGGGCACGGCTTCTGGAAAGCCTGCTCCAATCTCTGCTCCTCCGTTAGAACTGCCGGTTCGTATGCCGGCTCAATCTCTGCCTGCACAGGCTGCTCCATAGCCGGCGACTCTCGGCTCGTGTCCATCTCGCCGGCAGGCAGTTCGTCCGGAGCCATGTCGGCGAAATCGTCGCCGGCCGCTGAGAACTGAAGCCCAAAGCCTGCGTTTCTTAGTGCAATGCCTACCGCTGCCGTCTGCGCCCATTCCCGCGGTGACACAGATGGCTTGGAGGCATCCGGGCCCCTTGACGCTGTAGCTTCTGCAAGATAGCAGTCAACCGGGTCCTTGTAGCTGGGATAGATGCGCGCCGTTGCCACAAAACAATCCTTGCCGGGCGACACCTGGATGGCGATACGGCCCTCAGGGTATTTCAGGCGGAACCATGCCATTTGGATCATGACAGGAAGACGCTTTCGCGTCTCCTGCGTATTTAGATCTGTATAATCCACGGCAAACGGGGATGGGTCAAAGCCCTCCACCTTGTGGATGCTGTCCAGCTTTGCCAGCATAGCTGTTTTGGCATTCGAGTTGTTCTGACTCATGATAAAGCCCTCCTCTTATTTACTGATGTTGATATAGGTGTTGCGCAGCTTCAGCCAAACCGGTAAAACGGTGTTGATCAGGCTGCTTACTCCCTTGCGATACTGGTTCTGATCTGTTGGGGTGAAGCTGGAAAACCGCTTCCGGCAGTCTAGGACGACCTTCTCAAGGGTCTCGGACGCCGTCTGGCGCTTGGCCTTCAGATTCTGATCTGCAGGCTGCCCCAGCCGCCGCTCCTTGGTCAGGCACTGGATATAGGCGTCTACCAGCTGGTAATGGCCGGACAGAACGGCTACATCCGTCGTGACCGGTGCCGTTTGGCAGAATGCCTGACTTGCATAAAGCACCTCAATACGATACAGCAGCTCCTGATACAGCATCAGCTGCTCCAGGGAGGCATGTCCTGCACCGATCTGCTTTTCCATCTCGTTTTTCAAGTTCTTGTACTCACTGAGCCAAGTTGCCATTGTAATGATCTCCTTTCACATTTGAGATTAGCTCTTTGATTCGCGCCGAGAGCATCGTCCCGCGCTGTTCCGTATCTGTACGCTTGATGGCAATGCATAACGCTCTCCGCTCTCCTACGATCAGCACGCGCTCCTTTGCGCGTGTAATTGCCGTATAAACAAGCGGACGCACCAGCATGACCGCATGGGCGCACTGCAGGTTGATGATGACAGACTTATATTCGCTGCCCTGGGACTTGTGGATGGTGGAGGCGTAGGCCAGATCCAGCATTTCAAGGTCGCTTCCGTCATACTCGGCAATTCGGCCATCGCCGAAATCAACGGTCAGCACGCTGTCGGTGTCATCGCGGGTGACGGATGTGATATAACCGATATCGCCATTGCTGATGTCCTCGCAGTTTTTTATCTGCATGACCTTGTCTCCCAAACGATATATCCTCTTTCTGTATGCAACCTCCGGCTTTTTCCCGTCCTGCGGATTGAGCTTTTCCCGAAGCCGCTCGTTCAGCGCATTCACGCCCGTCTCCGTTTTTTGGCGGTATGGGGTCAGAAGTGCCACATTGTCAACACCGTATCTGGCGGTTTCCTGTAGGTACAGTGTCTCGATATGCTGTGCGGAAGCACTCATGTCACAGGAGTCATAGAACTGGAAATCCTCGCCGTATTCCAAGCTAAGATTTCCGTGTCGGATGAGCTTTGCATTAGCGGCGATACGGCTACCATAGCTCTGCCGGAATATGCGATCCAGCCGCACTACCGGTACAGCGCCGCAGGCGATGATCTCGCTCAGCACGGCGCCGGGCCCGACAGAGGGAAGCTGATCCGCATCGCCAATCAGCACAAGCTGACTGCCGTGCGGTACGGAGCGGAACAGATGGTTGGCAAGATAGATATCCATCATGGACACCTCATCCACTACAATCAGATCCGCATCCAGCATCTCCGGTTCACAGTAGTCGCCGTCCTCACCGGCCAGAAGCCCAAGCGCTTTGTGGATGGTAGTGGCCGGGAACCCGGTCGATTGCTCCATCCTGCGGGCTGCGCGTCCTGTAGGCGCACAGCAGATAATTTTTGCTCCGCGGTTTTTCCTGCGATAGATATCCAGCAGGAATCGCTGGATCAGCGTCTTGCCGGTACCGGGTCCGCCGGTAATCACACTGAGCTGTGATGTCAGGGCCGTCGTAACTGCGTGCCGCTGTTCGGAAGCCAACTGTATACCCTGCTTTTTTTCTTCTGCGGAGATCTCCGTATCAATGTTGACGTGAGACCCCGCTTTCTCATAAGTAAGCATTCTGTAAACGGCCCACGCAAGGCTCTGTTCCGTTCGCGCTGTGACTGCGCGGTATACCTGCCTGTCGTAGGAGGCCAAGCGGCCGGACTCAAGCATTCTTGAAGCACGTACCGCCAGCATCTCTTCCGTCAGCCCTTCGGTATCCAGCAGCTTCAGACATTGCTTGAGAAAGCTGTGCTTTTCCATACACAGATGCCCTTTCAGCTCTGCATCGGTCAGCGTGAATATCAGCCCCTCATCCACACGTTCCGGCGAAAGAGGGTCAAACCCCATGCTGACAGCAATACGGTCAGCCGTCTTAAAGCCGATGCCCACCATCTCACACAGACGGTAAGGGTGATTTCGGACGATGTCCATGGTATGCTCTCCGTACTGCTTGTACAGCTTGACCGCCCTGTTAGGCGTTACACCATGTGGCGCCAGAAAGGCAACCACATCGCGTGCGCCGCGGGAGGCAAGATAGGAGTCACAAATCTTTTTGAGCTTTGTTTTGCTGATGCCCGACACGGCAAGCAGTTGTTCCGGCTCATGATCCAGCACGGTCAGCGTGTTCTGCCCAAACATGGCATAAATCTTTTCCGCGGTTTTAGGGCCGATACCCTTGATCTGCCCGGAGCACAGGTAAGCGATGACGCCTTCCTTGCTGGGTACAATCACTTCATCGAAGCCCTCGACTTCAAATTGGATGCCATGCTTGGCGCTCCGGCTCCAACGTCCGCGCATATCATAGCGCAGATTATCTGCCGTCGGCAGGCAATAACCCACCGCCTTGATCTCAGAAACCACATTCCCCGCCGCGTCCATGACCTTCTCACAAGGTCGGTACAGGGCGATCATGTAGCTGGCATCACCGGCCGTAACGGCTTTCGGGTAGATCAGCCTTTTGAATTGACATATCAAGATCGATTCTCCTTTCCTTTTGAAATCGGGTAATCAGTCAAAGTCAGGCTCCTCAAAGACCATGCCGTCGTAGTCACTGCGTTCTTCGGCATTGGTGGGGCTCCAGTCGTCTGACCAGTTGACATGATCGGTTGTGAGATGGTCTGCAAGATCCATGGCCGCAGCCGAGGTAGCTGCTCTTACGAACACGACACCTGTGCGGACGATCGTGACCTCATAGATAGACCCGTTAACGGGGCAATCATCGGTCGCTTGATTGTCCAATAGCGTGTAGTATTTCAGCAGCTCACTCTCCGGCAGCGTCAGATCCTTGTGCATGGGCAGTGTCCCGAATTTAAGCGCACGGCTGATGGTCACAATGTCTCCTTCGACCTTTTTGACCTCGCCGCGAATGCAGAATTCTGTTTCCGGCTGTCCTTCTGTTTTGCAGATCAGTTTATCTCCAACATTCAGCATAAATCTGCTCCTTTCTGTTATAGGGTCGTGACCAGCACCTTGCGGGTCTGCGGAAGGAAATACTCCTCTTCAATGACCTGTGCTTCTCTTGTAAGCCGGAGCGCCAGCTCAACCATACGGTCTGCCAGTTGATCCAGCTCCTGCACGAGTTTTACACGTTCACGAAGCGCGTGCATGCTCCAGTCCTCGAAATCCTCGCCGTCGTCAGTGCCACGCCCCGGATAAGTTATCACCTGCATGTGGGTCTGCGAGAAATTGACCCGAGTGGGTCTTCCGCAGACACCGCAGGTGCAGTTGCCATCTGCAGCAAGCTGGTAATTCCCCTGTCCGCAGTTAGTGCAGTAGGACTTGTAGCCGCTCGGCCGCTTTTCTCCCTGATAGAGAACCAGATACCCGCCGCTTCGTCCGTTCATCCCTGCCTGCCAGAGATAGTTGTGTTTCGCAGCAAATTCCCATTTACACTCGTCCATGGCATCAAAAAACTCCTGGGTCTGGATCATATCGAACAGCTTGTCCACCACCTCGGGCGAGAGCCCAAGGTGTGTGATTTTTAGGTTACAAGCATACGATGTGGATCTGTTCCAGGAGTTTAATGTTGGATAGCGAAAATGTGTGGTCAGATACCGCGCCATTTCCTGTCGGGACCGGAGATCTACCGGCTGATAGAATCTACGCAAGGCATCGCACCTCCCAGGACCGGTCTGCTCCCGGCTCGTTGGAGGCCAGTGCCGGATGCGTTTCGTCTATTGTGACTAACTTCTTATCCGCTCCGGCCTGTGTCGCCAGCTTGCGAACATCCAAATAGAGGTCTTCGCAGTATACGATAATGGGGATTCCCAACTGGGCGGCATGATGGATTTCGCCCTTCATACCACGGCTGATGCGATCCCCGCAGATCAGCAAAACCTCGCTCTGTTCCAAAAGCTGAAGCCCAAATTGCAGAGCCAGTGCACGCTCCGCCGCTACATGGTCACACAGGAGCATGGGCAGATAGGCGTGGGGGGCGCGTGCCAGGTATCCCAGCATGGTGCGGGCATAAAGCATGTATGCCCGAGCACGCCAGATGTTGCTGAGGTCTTCTTCCGCCGTGCTCCCGCTCAAAGGCGAGCAGATATAGGCGCGCTTCCGGCAGCGGTCGTTTTTCAGGAACTGCCGGTCAAGCTCGCGCTCCCAGCTTTCGTGATAGGCTTTCATTGCGTCGTGCATTATTGATTCTCCCTTCTTATGTCGGTGTAACCGATACTTTTAGTTTCCGGCTCTCACTGGTCTTGAGTACATCCGCATACACGGTGGGATACTTCTCTTTGAGGAGTTTCGAGTCGGGACGTTTGGTTGTTTTGGTGACAAAATCGATGAGGAGCTTGTCGCCGGTCGTGCTCAGCACGCCATGCTCATGCGCCTGCATCAATTCTGCGATTCGCACGCTGTGTGCAGCGATCTCCCTTTCATAGGTTTTGATCTCCGCATTGCAGTCGGAGATTTTCCCCTGCAGCAGCGCGATCTGGCGCAGCGCCTTCTCATACTTTGCAGGGAATTCAATCGTGGGGAGTCCGGGCTGGCTGGCGCCGTAAATGCGCGCAAGGGATTCCAGTGCCAGTGCTGGCTTGACATCCGCCATCGTAGGTGGCTTGTCATGCTCCAAGCTCCAAATCCATTCCTCAAGCCGCTGGAAGATCATATCCTCCTTGGCTCGGTCACGGGTAAGCGCCGGCATTGCCAGATCATGTTCCGGATTGTTTCCCCAAATAGTAGAAAACGCTCCAATCTCCACATCCGCCACAGCCAGATAGAAGCGAAGCTGCAGCTCATAGTAGATGGGATAGGCATCGTCAGCCCAATCTCCGGCTTTGTGATAGGTGCAGCTTTTGCACTCCAAAATGCCGGGAGCGTTGTCCTCCTTACGGGTAAAGCGGCGGTCAAAGTCCGCAAGAGCCCACGGGTGATCCGCGTGCTGATACATATAGGTATCGTCATAAACCGTATTGCCGGTTTTTTGCTGATACCAATAGGCCGCGATAGGTTCCAGAAGATGCCCCATCATCAGCTGCTCCTGATTGGATTTCACAGGCGCCTTCATCCGTCCCTTTTTGATCATCCATAGCTCCAGCGGTGTTGTCCACGGCGATACGCCGAAGATAGCAGCCACATCGCTGCCTCCCACCGTATATGGAATGGTGCCCTTAGGCCCGTGGGCGCGGCATTCCAGCCATCGCTCGTTGGTCATGCCTGCAGTGTCGCAGAGAATAATCGGAGCGGACATCAGTAGCTCACCGCCTTCGCAAGGTCGTAATCACCCCACCTCAGCGTAAGCGCCCGCGCCATGTTCTCCTCCACAACGAGCATTTTGCTCTCCGGTGCATGGTCAGATTTGAGAATATAGGGGATCTCCTGCATAGCCATGAACACATCATGGGCGGTTGCAGATCCTCCTCCATAGGCCATCTCAAACATGCCGATTGCTTCCAAAGCAGCTTTCTTCGGCAGAGACAACTTTTTGCAGATTCTGGTCATCGCATTGACCGGATAGCTCAGATGGATATCCAACAGCTTTTGTAATCTGGCGACTGAATCACCGAACTGCGCAAACAGCTGGTCCAAAGCCGCTTCAAAGTCCTCCACTTTACTCTGGTGCCTGTGGTCCACGGCGATACAGCTCCCAATATGGATCGGATGCTGCGTACCCTCCAGCATGGCGGAAACCTTAGCCGAGGCAATGCCGGTATCCGAGGTAACAAAGCGGATGGCGGGAACAAGTTTGGCAGCAAGTGTGGGTTTCCCCTGCGACGCCAGCAGCTTGGCATAGGCGCCGAGCAGGTCTTCCTTTTGCCCGGGCATAGTCCAGGAGGCACTGGAGAGCGAATGATCGCGATAACCGCCCTGAAACATGCTGCCGGGGAAACGGTCGTCCAGCTTTTTGGTCAGAACCTTCAGCAGCTCATCGATCGGCAGCACGGAATAATCCATGGAATCGCCGGAGTGTGCTGCCGAGATTTTTTCATCTCGGATAAGCAGGAGCGTCTCCGAAGAATACAGCTCCAGGCAATCGTTAAGCACCGACGCCAATCTTTGGCGGCTCAGCTTCGGCAAGGCCGATCCGCTGATTTTCGCTCTGTCCAACAGGCTTTTGTAGGCCGTGCTGCGGACGGGATAGTAAGAACCATCTACCCGCATGGCAAGAACGAGGTTTTCCGCCGTGTCCTCAACGGACTCAGCGCTGATTCCCGCAGCGAATGCGGACGGAGTTCCATAAAGAGGCGACGCCTTATCCAGCGGCTCAATATGCAGTTCATTGACCCTGCATCTGTGCCATCGGCTTTCCAGCGATTCCTTCTCATGGTACCGGCGCATCCCATCGTAGGAAGCAAAGGTTGTGGAGTAGTTGTCCTGGCATGGTTGTAACATTTTTGTGTTCTCCTTTCGTTTTTTTGGCGGTATTCGCCGTGATATAACAAAAACCAGCAACCCATGATCGGACTGCTGGCTTATGCCACTATGGAATTGGCCGGAAACAAAAAAAGTGCCATTCGTGCAATGCACAAATGACACTTCGCAACTCGGTTAAACTCTGCTTAGCCGTGGCTAAACTCTGATACTTACATGATGATTATACCAGAGCAGCGGCCGACAGTCAATCCATAGTCAAACGAAAAGGCCATAAAAGCTGAAAGGAAGAGGGATGCCGCAGATGCGGCATCCCTCGAAAGGCAAACTATGCGGAACGGTTCAACGCCCACATCCCGCGTCCTGTATTCACGAAGAGCTGCGGACTGCATTGTAGGGTTTGGCGAACCTTCTCTTTCCACCACTGATTTTTCCGCGCTTTGGTATATGGCTCGACTTGCTCATAAATGTATGCAAGCGAAACAGGAGATTGGCAGGTTTCCAGCACTGCCGCAACCACATCCCGCCAGGTAGCACCGTTCATATCGCGGATATCCTTTTGTACAGGCTCCGTTATCAGGATCGGATACACCAAGGACGCATCCTTCTTGATAATCAGTAGATACTCATGCAGTATGGGGATGAAATGCCCACTGTACTGTGTTTGATTTGAAAAGCAATTGTGCTGTGCTTTTATGATGACATTTTCCAATGTGCCCGGCTTGATCAATTCAAAGAGCATGCTGTAAAGCTGCCCTTTCTTCTTGATATCGCCGACCAGCACGGCCATCCTGCCGCCTCGCTCCAAAGCGCAAAATTGTTTCATCATGGCGTAGTTCATTACGCGCACGAAGTCCTCCCATTTGGGGATACGTGATAAGTCGAACTGCCGGGGATCATATCCGTATTTTGACTGCACCTCCGAAGCCTTGTACATCACGTCTGAATATGTAATCATATCCCAATACGGCGGATGCCAGAACACAAACTCAGGGCGCTCCGGTATCTCGCAATTGATGAGATCGAATCCGCTGTGCAGATCGTAGCAATGGCTAATGATTCCCATGGTATGAGCGGCATCCTGCGTCGTGCCGCTGCCGCACATGTAGTCGCAGATCTCGGCCGGCTTGAAAAAACCGATCAGATCCTCAATTAGCTTGGGTGAACAGTTGCCGCGATAGCGATTGTTGCCGCCAGTTCCGCGCTCTGGATACGAGACGATGGAGGTGAGCCTGTTATCAGCACTCATAGCCGCCTTCTCCTTTCATATGCATATACAGGCAGCAATCATCGCACTCTGATTTGCCCGAGCCAATGCAAAGCGGGTATGGATTTTCTGCTTCTGGTGTGAAACAGTCCGGCTGCTTTGATGCTTGCCTGACCAAACCATGAGCAGCCTCAGATACACTTTCCCAATACGCTTCCCAATAGTGGTCATTGCGCCCGAGATGGCGTTCGATGCACTCAGGAATCATCGGGTTTGTAATGAGTCTCTGATACTGTGCGTCACTCAATGCTGCAACTTCATCCCATTGTTCGATTTGCGATATAAAATCTTCGGTCTGGCATTGCGCCTTATACACTCCTCCAACCTCCCGAATATACCTACTGGACATCATCAGCGGCTGCCGGATAATCATGATTTTGTAGTGATTTTCCATATACTCGCCGTCAAGATATGCTTCGTAGAGGTCCATCGAAGAATTCTCTGCGAAGATGCTTGATTCTCTCCAAGACGGAACGCTTCCGTCCTCCAATTCTTCTCGAATACGATTTGTCATAATACGCTTTGCATCGTCATAGTCCGAGAACGCCTCGCAATCATTTCCGTGCTCGCCATTCACAGCCCAGTCTTCCATCACAAGAAAAACATTGACGCGTTTGCGCATAGAACGAAGATCATCCAACGGACGAATCATTTCGGGTGCCATGATAACCATGTCCAGTACGATATCAGCAATGGTCTTTGGCTGGTGATACAGATCAGAGAAGGTATCCTCCAGCGCCTTGACCTCATGCGGCATGACCGGAGGGTCAAACTCACAATAGATGTCAGGAGTTTCGTTTTCGGTCTCCTTATCCTCGCCATCATGAATGGCGTTTATTCGGCCATAAAGCCCTGCGTATTCACTTTCAGTGGTGCCTACAATGGCTCCGCCAATCGTGTATGTGACGCCTTCATACTCAAATTCAGCGCCAGTTCTGTTTAAAATCATTTTCCACTCCTCCTTAGATATGGCAGTCAATCCCGACAATGAAATGATCGTCAGGAATGCTGTCTATGTAGTCTGCCAACATCTGCCGCCATGCATCCGGCTTCTTGTCGTTGCTGCTGATACCCCACCAGCCCATATCTCCCTTGGAGTGCCAGTCTCCGTCCTGAAGGAAGGAATAGGCGTCGGGCACCATGCGCTGATCCGGTGCGAGTCCGTTGCGGCGGAGATAGGCCTCCTCGCTTTCATTCTTGAAATAGATCTGCGTCAGAAAAGAGAAAATTCCATCCTCCGTGATCTTCCAGAAGCTGCCTTCCGGAGCCTTGCCGGAACGAAAAGTCTCTGCAAGAAGTTTAAAGCGCTTTTTGGCGTACTGCAGCTCCCATTCCTTCATGAGATCCCATGCAATATCCCTTTTTCTTGCGCCGCAGACCCATATATAGCCTTCGGGTGCTTCACATACAGCCTCTTCGTTGCCCCATGTGCGCTCACCGTTAATTCGTTCCGCTGTGTCACGGACAAGGAATTGGAACGGCCAGCGGCCACCAATGGAATACCAATCCCAGAAGGCATTCGGATTGCAGTAATACCCATACGCATTGTTCTTGCTGTCATAGGTATAACCACAGTAGTCCTCCGCATACTGCTTCAGACTGGGATAGAGCTTCTTCACCGGATATCCCATAAATGCACGCATCTTTTTCGCTTTCTTTGTGCGCTTCTCATGGCCGAGGTGTCCGGCCTTTTTCTGGAACACCTTGCCGTCTTTGATGAGATATTTTTCGCATACCAGCCGGTTGTACTCCGGAACGACAGTTCCGTCCGGAAAACGGACACAGTTGATTTTGTCGGTCTCATAATCCCGCCGCAGGTCATCGGTTCGATCCTCAAACTCCAGATAGGCCGGGTCATCCGTTCCTTCACAGAATGGGGCCATCAGCTCATCAATCTCGCACTCAGCCGAACGTTCCAGAGTGCTGGCCTTGCTTTGAAGTCGTTTCAAAAGAAACCGCAAAGCAAAACTCTCCGGGTCCTGCGTCAGCTTTTCTTTGACTTCTGCGATCTGTTCCGCATAACGCATGTTTTCCTCGCAGTTTTCCTCCAGCTTGGGCATATAAAAATTGACCAATGTTACAAAATGACTCATTTTTTTGATTCCTTTCCTGTTGTACGATTGACGGGCAGCAGGAAAAGAATCCGCTGCCCGTCGTTGTGAATTGAAATGTCCCCGTTAGACCCGCATATGGCGCTTGACCGCTGCGGTCAGCTTTACGGGCAGTTGATTCAGATCTGTGATGTCCATAAAGGAATCACCATAGATTCGCTCGATGTTCTGTTTGTCCTCCCCGATAGCGGCCGCAATGAACAATACTCCCTTGCGCCGGTACTCCTGCTTGATGCCGCGGAGATCTTCCTCGGCGGCACTTCCGTAGTAACCGGGCGCTGCCGGTTGACCATCGGATACAAGAATCAGGATTTTTACCTCCTCCGGCCGTTTAACCAGCTGCTCCGCCACAAAACGAAGCGCGGCGCCGTCGCGATTGCTGCCACGGGCGGCAATGTCCATCAGGCGGTATTTATCATCGTTATCGATGCTTTCGAACTCTGCATAGGAATACAGCTCCACACTGCTGCCGCTGGTGGAATGACCGTAAACGGTGACAGGGATATGCAGCGCCTTGCAGAAGTCATATAGAATGATAGCCGAAGACCTGGCGTAGGTGCAGCGGTCGCAGGAGCACATGCTGCCTGATTCGTCCAGCAAAAGCCCTACGGACATCTGTGGAATTTCATTGGGCAGGGCATTTTTATAAAAAACCTTCCCATCGTTCCGGCAGAGGGCGTGGGCATCCAGCCGTCGCCCCATCATGAGACCGGTCTGCTTGCCGCCGCGCTGTTTATCCTTCAGCTGCTGCAAGAGGCTTTTCTGCAGCTGCCGTGAGATATCCAGCAATGGCCCGGAAATGGCGTTATACTGCTCTACAAGCTCCTCATCAACGGTGGATATCCGGTTCACACAGATATCAACACCGGCATGGACATCTCCATAGGAGATGCTCTGGGCCACATCGTTGAGTTCCCGTGTCCGTTCATTCTCCAGCTGCTCGCAGGCGGCCTTCTCCGCCATCTTGTCCAGCAGGCGCTCAATGTCCTCCGCTGCATGGTCATAGCGTTCACGCTCATATGCATCGTTGTGCTTGGTCGCCCCTCCGCTGCCTTCGGAAACACGATCTGTCTGCTGATAGGGGATGCGTCCGTCTTCTTCCGCTGATACTGCCTGCTTCCCAGCGGAAGCGCCTTCCATATCTCCGGGAATTGCGCCTTCTTCCGCCGGATTTTCGGTCTGGGAGATCCCGGCAGAAGAACGCTCGGATTCGGGGTCAGTCTGGGGCTCGGGCTCTTCAGAGCCGCTGCTTCCTTCAGACTCGCTTTTTTCTGCCTGAGCTGCCGTCTGCGCCCGTTTCCCAGCTCCGGCTGCCACACAGACCGCACCCACTTCGGGGATCGGTGTGCTGCTGCCCTCGCCGGACACAGAGCTTCCGGCCATTGCCTGCAGAATCTGCGCGATGGTCTCGGCCAGCGACTCTGTGGAACCGGACGCCTTGGCCTCCTCCTGGCGCTTTTTGCAGATCTCCAGGAAATCCTCGATATAGTCCCAGCAGCGAACCAGTATGAGATTGACGACCTTGAGCCGTTCTTTTCCGGAGGGATTGACAATGGCGGCGTCCAGATCGTGAATCAGTTTGAACACGACCTGAATGCGCTCATCGCTGAGGGGAGCATCTCCGTACTTGATTTCACCGAACTTCACATACGACAGCATGATCTGCAGGATGCTCTCAAAGATATGGCAGTTCCCGTCATCCTCTTTCTCGATAAGCTCCGTTACCGTCGGAATGCTCTCATACTGCTGCTCCCGTAACGCTTCCAGGCAGTTGCCCAGCGTGCCGCGGAATTGAGCGAGTATCCGATTTTCGATATAGGCGTCCTCAATGACATTGGAAATATGGTGCGCGACATAGCGAAGCATCTCATTGTTCCGCGGCTCCAGCCTTACATACTCCCACAGTGCTCGTTCGCTTACAGTGTCTTTGGGTAGCTTGTAAACAGGCGGCTCCGGGTACCATTTCTCCCGGCTGAGGTAGTTGTTGTAGGTCTGGCCCGCAAGAAAGTCCGTGTATAGACAATGCCCAAGTTCGTGGGCAAACAGTCCGCAAACGATCTCATAGCGGTTCTCCCGCCCCCTGTTTTGGGTCACCAGCCTATGCCCCGCATTGATCAGCACCGACAGGTTATTGGTGCATGCCACTTCACCGGACTTCGGACTCCAGCTGATGGCCACATGGATGCGGCGGTTGTATTTATACCGCCGCGTCTGTGCCATGGCCATATCTTCAAAATGTCCCGCAAGGATGCGGGACGTGAAGAATTGCCGGTCTGTGATTCTGCTGCGTTTTTCATTGAGCAGCTGTTTAACCCGCTTATGATTCACTCTTGCCATATAGAGTCGTCCTCCTTTCTTCCGGACTTATGCCGATGTTCGCTTCCGCTTTGGGGCAAACATAGGGTCCAGAATGGTTGTAATCAGGGCTTCCCGGTCTTCCTCGTCGGCAGTGGCTTTGCTGATGACCGTATACTTTGCCGACAGATAAGGGTCGCCGGAGATCTCTGCACTGATGACCCAATCGATCAGGCTGCGCATTCCGCAGGCACCGTCGGTGATACTGTTTTTGCGGCAGTAATCGGCCATGTCGTTGACCACCTGCACCATCTGGGATACCAGGTATTCGTCGGCACATCCGGTCACGGCCATGGCTCGCTGTACCATAACCTCGGGCTCCGGCAGTTCAATGTCCTTGACCAGACTCATTCTGTCCACCACCGACTGGTTCATCTGCCGACAACCTTCGTAACTGACATTGGTCGTCACAATGACAACCGTATCAGGATGCCTGCGAATGATCTCGCCGGTCGGAAGAGTGATAGACCCCTCCTGCTCCAGAAGAGAGTTAAGGCCCACCAGCACACCCGGCTGAATGATCGTGGATGGCTCCTGAACCTCGACTAAATACCCGTGTTTTAACGCTTTCACAAAATCCGTCTCCACATAAGTATAGTTCTGGCCGGAGCTTTGACGGTTTTCAGCACGCTTGCTAAGAGCATGTACCTTTTCCGTGACCTTTTCCAGCACAACGCTCATGCAGTCCTGCACGGTAGCCGCCAGATTTTCCACGCCTGTCAGAGCCTGATAGACGCCGGCAGGATCGTAGTCCATATCATCCAAGTCCGGAAGGCGCAGAAGCTTAGCTACATTGGCATAGCTGATACCTCCCATGGACTTGAGGATCTCGCGCTCACGGTCAAGCTCCGAGCTACCGGTGGACACTGCGTCCGTTTCAGGGAAGATCATGCCGGTGAAATCAAATATTTCTGTGTTGGCAGAGCAGGTATACTTCATGTATGGCAGCCCCAGTCCGGCGGCAATGGCTTTTGCGCCCATGGTCTTGCCGGTACCGGCAGGCCCGCGCAATAGGAAGTTTCGCATCTGCATGGGCCGCCCGGTGGTTTTCTGCGCATGCTTGCAAATATCCACCACTTCCGGCGGAATGATATACCATTCCGGGAGTTTCGGAATCAGGCTCAGCTCCAACGCGCTCAAGGTGCGTCCCAGCGTCAGGGGATACTTGCCGACGAAATCCGTATGCTCCACCACGACGCCGGCTTTTTTGATAACGGCCGGTCCGGTCTTGGCAAAGATCGTGAATTCTCCGGCTGTGACGCTGGTGGGCACAAAGGATCCGGAATCCAGCTGACCTTGAGAGACCCGCATCAGGTTTCCGGACTTGTCCACTGTGATATTGATATGCGCCGGGCAGGTATCGTCCTTGATTCTGCGGTAGGCATTGTCGCAGAGGATTGCCATGCTTTCGGTCGCCTTTGCCATATCCGGGTATCCGGCAATGAACTGGTCGTAGTACTCCTGAAAGGTTTCATCGAACTCCGCATCTGACATCAGGAACGGCATTAGGGCAAAGAAGATTGCCGCGCCGTCCCGCTGGCTCGGATGCGCCACGTACTGCTCGATGAGCTCGGTGTTTTTGTCATAAACGCTTGCCAAAGCGCTGCCGGAGGCTGCATCGAACACCACAAGATGATAGGCATCCGGACCGACGGAGGATTTATACTCCGCCACGCTTTTGTTTGTATCGATCTGGCCGACCGCACCTTCTCCGGTGCCGTTCATGCACCGGCACATGGCGTGGACTGCCTTGATCACAGAACCACATAGCGTTGATTCCGTCTTTGCCCCGTACATGGATGCCACCTTGACCTTCTTATTTGTCATGGTATCAAAGGGGACGGGCAGCGAACGGGAGTAGTTGAACAGATTGTTGATTGATACGCTCATATCGCGTCATTCCTTTCTGCAGTGTCACTGCGTGAAATCAATGGTAATACCGGTATCTGTACAGCAGCAGTTCTCCATGCCGTTTCGTTCCAGCTCCCGGCAGATGTCCGGCCAGCTTTCTCGTGCAGGCAGTTCTGCCGCCGTTATTTCCAGCATGGATAGCCCTTGCGCGATGCTCTCGTTGCACCGCTCATTGAGTTCCATAACATGGGCGTCCACCCATTCAAAAGCCAGATACTCATAATTCTCCGGGGGATCGACCTTCTGCGGAGTGTCATCCTCGTTTTCCTCTGCGCCCGTCTCATCATTTTCCGTTTCCGGCATCTTGACTTCTTCCGCGTGCGGGTAGGTCAGGCTGCACACTTGAAGGCCGCGAATCACAACGATCGCTTCACGGTATCCGCCGGCATGGTTGAGCAGGATTCGCACCTCGTTGCCTGTCGCAATATTGTGCATGGCATTAGGCGTCTTCCATACCCATCTGGCGTTGGGGAAATCGGCCGTGACCAGCTCTGTAATCCGCCGCTGCATTGAGCCGAACGCCATGTCCCGGATATCCTGATCCGTAGGTTCTGGGCGAGCAGCCGGAAGCAGAGGCGGGATATTCTCCACTTTTCTGGCAGAGAGAAAGAGCAGTCGCATGGCGGCGATAAAAATACCGAGTATCACCAATAAGAGAATCGGCCAAAGCCTGCAAACAAACAGCAGCAGAGCCAATGTCCCCAGTATGGTCAAAACCTCATAGGCGATGTGGCTCTTGAATTCTTTGTTTTGCATATATTGTCCTTTCTGAACGCAAAAAACGCACATGAGTCCACATAGATACTCATGTGCGTTTTAATGCGCCCGATCCATTTGTAGTTCTTCGATTGATTATTCGTCGAAGAACGAATTTACGCCGCCGAAGGGTTCAAAGCCGGTGAAATTACCGGGCATCTCTCCGTTGGAGGCAGACTTTGCGGGTGCGGCAGCCGCTCTGGGCTGTTCCCCAGCTTCCTCGGTCTTCTGCTTTCCGCCGCCGGAGGAGCAATACTCAATCTCATCCAGAATGACCACCATGGCGCTTCTTTTTTCATGCGTCGTGCTGTCCTCCCAGACATCCTCGTCCAGGCGGCCGAGAATATTGATGAACGAGCTCTCTTTAAGCTGCATCTTTTTGATGCGCTCACATACCGGGCCAAAGGCTTTTACAGAGAGGTTTACCCATCGGGTGTTGTTTTCGGCGCGGGTGTCGTACACCTTTTTGCCGATGCGGAACCGGACGCTCTCCCCGTTTTCGGAGAATTTGAGAGCCGGGGCGCCGTCATATCCCTTAGAGATGACGACATCAGTTGCGATTACCTTGAACATAAGATGCTCCTTTCTTGCAGGTGCTGCCTGCTATAACATGATTTATTTCAACCCATTTCGGGAAGAAACCGAGAAACAAAAAAAGTGCCAACCAACACAAATGTGTTAATTGACACTTTATAACTTGAATACTCTGGTGTTCCGCGTAGGAAACCTTGATACTTATGATTGTATTATAGCAGGTTCTCATATGACAGTCAATTGCTTTCCACTGTTTTCGCCGGGCACTTCGCTGTTTTCACCGGGGTACCTTGCTCCAGCACAGACAGAACAAACTCCAACGCAAGCCTCACTCGAAGCGGGTCGAATATACAGTTCCCATCCGGCAGGATGCCCGCTTCGACTCTGTTCTCTATTTCCCTGACTAATCCGCGGATCTCATCGCCTTTTGTCATTTTGATCCTCTTCCTTTCAAAATATCGATTGCCAAATATGTGCTAAGCTGTTGGCAGCCTTCGTTTTCATATACCGGTGTGCCGGTTGCCGTATATACCGTGATGATGTCGCCCTCATCAACATTTCGAAGTTTTCCGGAGATCTGTATTTTCACTGTATGTGGGTCTGACCACAGATAGAGCGTTTTGATGCGGCGGCGCATCGGAGTTTTTTCCAGCCCGGTACAGTGACCACGAATTACCACTATTTGATCGGTGACTGCTCTATACAACAGTTGTAATGCACTGAATCCATAAAAGGCGAAAAAGAGCAGGACGGAAAGAGACAGATAAAGGTTGCCCTCCAACAACAGAGACACCACCATCAATAAAAGGCTTACCAGCGCGGCTCCACATCTCATTATAATCAGTTTTTGCAGCGGCGGTGGGATTTTTTCGAATTTTTCTCTCATTACGCACCTCACAGCAGAAGGATTCTCTTTTTCTTCAGTAGCCTGAGCAATGCGGAAACGACCTCATCCCGCACTGCGGCGTGTTCCATTTGGGCTTCCAGAATGTTATCAAAAATGGTTTCCTGCGTATAGATTGTTTCCGTCAGGTTCTGCCTGTTTCTATCCCCCAACAGATTTATTTGCGGGGCTACATGATGTTCTGTCAGGAATACCAGTTCTGCCGTGGTGAGCCGAAGTCCGGCTTCTGTCAGCCATAGCAGCAGTTCTTTTTGGCGTGCGCTGAGAATCGCACGAACTCCTTGTGGCTTCGCAGGCGTCAGAACGCACTGCGTCAATGCACGATACTCAAAAACGGGCTCATCACCTTCTGTAATTTCAACAAGCCCCTTACGTTTAAGCTGCTGCAGGGCTTTTACCTCCGGCACATTCTCGCGGTTTTTTGCAAACCCAAATCTGCCGTTAAGCCAGAGCGCAGCCTGTTCCCCGGTCAGCTGAAAATCTACGCCGCAGCGGGTCACGAACAGAAGATCCTCTGTGGAGGCTCTGATTACCATACCTTTGGATATATATTTCATTTTGCTCACTCCTTGTCTGTCCTTTTCCCATATTACACGGCAAGGCGGCGCGAATTACAGCACTCACAACAAATACATTGCGACAACGCACAGAATAACAATCAGCAGCATGACTCCCGCCACGGCGGAAACCTTCTTCACCAATTCCATGTCAGGCCCCTCTTTCAGTTTTCCTGCATCTGAAGGCAGAACATCGTCATAGTAGCCGTCATATCCATCTTTCTTTGGATGAAAAGCTCCTCCCATGTGTTCGCCGACAGGCTTTTCATGCTTTTTCCGTGGCTTGGGGGACGGGTGCTTGCGCTTCTTTTCCATACGCTTTTGCGACTTTACGGGTTTCTCTTTTGGCTTTTTCTGACCATCTTCCGCAGTCGGCAGACTCTTTCCGCACTCCATGCAGAAAGAAGCAGCGCCATCTGCAAAATCGGCGCCGCAATAGGGACAATATTTCATACTCAGCACTCCTTTGGGCAGTATTCGGCATTCATGCCGGGTTTCACGACCCATTGGGGGACGATACGATTATACCACAGCGTCTTTTTCGTGTCATCGGCGCAAACCCTGCCATTTAGTCTGCCATTTCGCGAGACATTTTGTATTCCTCAATAGTCGGGAGCGGAAAAATCGTATGTATTTATTTTGCGCTATGGGGCTCATCTTCCCCGCCGCTGCAGCTTTTGTGGCTGCTTCCTTAAATCAGCGTGCTTATTCCGGTGGAAATCAGATCTGCCACACGATATAATGAATTTACAAGCATACTTTGTGTGCAATACACGCAATGAACGGCGATTTTTGTTGTCTATATAGGTGAAAGGCCTTTACGCAGAGAGAAGGGAGGGCGCAATGAGAGACCATGAGATCATAGAATTGTACTGGGCGCGTAACGAGAGCGCGATTACCGCCACCGCAGAAAAGTACGGGAGCTACTGCCATACGATTGCATATAACATACTGCGTAACAAAGAGGATGCGGAGGAATGTGCCAACGATACATACCTCGGCGCATGGAGTTCGATCCCGCCGCAGCGTCCGAACCGTTTGTCGATCTACTTAGGGAAAATCACGCGCAACCTCGCTCTGAACCGTTATAAGCGGTATACTGCCGAAAAACGCGGACACGGACAAGTAGTCCTCGCGCTGTCTGAGCTGGAAGCCTGCGTTCCTTCGGAAGCGACTGTGGAGCAGACCATCGAAGAAAATGAGTTGGCTGCCGCCATTGACCGCTTCCTGTATGCAAAGCCCAAGCTGAACCGTAACATTTTTGTCCGCAGATACTATCATCTCTACGCAATACGGGATATTGCGGACGCATACGGAATGAGCGAGAGCAAGGTAACGTCTTTGCTTTTCCGTATGAGAAACGAATTAAGACGATTTCTTGAAAAGGAGGGAATTATGCTATGAAAACCGAAGTTCTTCTTCGTTCGATCGGAAAAATCAATGACGAGCTTATCGCTGACGCGGAAAGCGAAGCAAATACCAAAAGAAAGCCCGGTTGGGCCAAGCTTGGAACAATGGTTGCCTGCCTTGCACTGGTTCTCTGTACCGGCATCGCCACACATGCCATCCGAAGCAATGCGACAGCAGGCACCTTCACAATGGATGTCAACCCCAGCGTGGAATATACGATTGCCAAAAGCGGGATCGTTAAGAATGTCCGCTGCTTGAACAGCGATGCGGAAAATGCGCTCAGCGATGTTGCGCTGGGAAGGCAGAGTGTCGAGACCGCTCTAACGCGCACGGTCGCCGCCTACGAGGCCTGCGGATATATGGAAAATGGCGAAGCGACTGTTCTGATTTCTTTTGATTCCCGTCTTGATGCGAATGCCGAACTAAAAGCCTCTCTCTCTGCGGAGATCCAGCAGACCTTGGAGCAGACCGATGCCGTCGGCACACTGGTTTTCCACTCCGAAATGACGGAAACCGCCGAAGCAGCAAAGATCGCCGAGGAATTTCATGTCTCCCTTGGCCGCGCCGACTGGATCCTTACCACAGCAAACAAAACCGGTCTGCCCACGGACGAGGTTGCCCGCATGTCGTTGGACGAGCTTCTTAAATTCCAAGAGGCCTCCGGCATTGCTTCTGTCAGTGTATCGAAGTTCATCTCCTTGGAGGAAGCAAAGAAGATTGCGCTGAAGGACGCGAAGCTTGATGAACTGGTGCAGAAGATCGTGTTCACCCGGGAGGAGCTGAGCCGCAATCAGGGCAAGCCCTGCTACCTGCTGGAGTTCTACACCGGGACGAATCAATATTTCTACCAAATCGACGCAAAGAGCGGCAGCATTATTTACGCCGGGAAATTTATCACTCTTTCCGAAGCGAAGAAAATCGCCCTGGATGATGCCGGATGCAAGGATAAAGTCAGCTTTACCGAGGAAACCCTTGTGAGCGGCGGCATCAAAACGCCTTACTACCGGCTCGTCTTTGCCGATGCAAAAACACAGTGGACATACCGCATTGATGCGGTGCTGGGCATCGTTCTGGAGAAAAAGCAGAAAGAGACCGCCACAACGGAAATCGACACTGCAGATTTCATCTCTTTGGAAGAAGCAAAGAAAATCGCCCTGAAAGACGCGGGACTTGATGAAGCCACACAAAAGATCGTGTTCACCAGAGAGGAGCTGAACCGCAATTCTGGCAAGCCCTGCTACATCCTGGAGTTCTACACCGCGAAGAAGCAGTATTCCTACAAGGTGGACGCCAAGAACGGCAACATCATGGAGGCTTACCACTTCATTCTTCTGGCGGACGCGAAGAAAATCGCACTGGACGATGCCGGGGTCAATGTGAAGGTGGTCTTCACGACAGAAGAGCTGGTTGCCGGCGGCATCAAAACGCCTTACTACCGGTTCGTCTTTGCCGATGCGAAAACACAGTGGACATACCGCATTGATGCGGTGCTGGGCACTGTGTTGGAGAAGCAGCAGAAAGAGATCGTGACAACGGACTTCATCTCTCTGGAGGAGGCGAAGGAGATCGCCCTGAAGGATGCCGGACTTAATGAATCCACACAAAAGATCGTGTTCACCCGAGAGGAGCTGAACCGCAATTCAGGCAAGCCCTGCTACATCTTAGAGTTCTACACCGCGAAGAAGCAGTATTCCTACAAGGTGGACGCCAAGGACGGCAGCATCATCGAGGCTTACCACTTCATTCTTCTGGCGGACGCGAAGAAAATCGCACTGGACGATGCCGGGGTCAGCGAAAAAGTCATCTTTACCGAGGAAACGCTGGTTGCCGGCGGCATCAAGTCGCCCTACTATTACTTCGCCTTTGAAAGCGCCTCTGCTCGTTGGACTTACAAAATCGACGCCGTTCTGGGCGTGATCATGGATAAGACCTGCGATAAGATCACTCCCCCTGCCCCGGAGTTTATCGGCTTGGAAAAGGCAAAGCAGATCGCATTAGAGGACGCAGGGCTGGATGAGACAGCGCAAAAAATCGTGTTCACCCGAGAGGAGCTGAGCCGCAATCAGGGCAAGCCTTGCTACATTCTGGAGTTCTACACGGACAAGTGTGCGTATTCCTACAAGATCGATGCAGTATCCGGGGAAATTATCGGGAAGAAAACCGAGTGGTTTTCCCGTCAGGAGTCCGAGACTGTGCCGGACACGTCTCAAAATTCCGATTCCAAGCATCGTTGAACAGATTAAGCTATGACAAGGTGCTTTTAAGCAGCAGAAAATGAAACAGCAGAACGTGGGGCAGGATTGTAATACCCTGCTCCACGTTCTCGGCAGCGAAATACAGAAAGCAAAAATCTCGACGCTCAAGGAGTAAGGGTGGATTTTCACAGGGGAATACTACCCTATAAACAGGAGGACAATATGAGCTTATTCAGAAAGAAAAAATGGGACATTGAAAGATCGGAGCAAAACAAGGGCTTGATTCGTCAGCTATTTAGCCAAGCGATGCCAGACGGCGATACATGGAAGATCGTCTACGGCTATGGGCTTAATATAAAAACCAGCGATTATATTATTGCCAGAAAAACCACCTACACATATACAAGCCTGATTATTGGTTACCGTGAGTCGGACATGAGCATTGCTTTGCTGCAAACCACTCCCGAATTGGAAGGGTGCAGCGAAGCGGAAATCTTCACAAGAGACAGCATTAAAAAGGCAAAGATCTCAACGGGCATGTATACGATTTATCATCAGGGCGGTATCATGGCAGGCTATACCCAGTTTGCCACCTTGCCGGAAAATGACGAGGATTATCTGGTCTATATATATCAGCCGGAAGAGCACGAGGATTTTGCTAAGTTCTACAAACGGTTCTCGGGAAAATAGAGCAGATTTATGAAAGAACTACTGAGCTATCTATTCCCATTTTTCGTTGTGTGTTTAATTCTTTTTGTCGTTACAAGAATATGGGTCGCCCTTGTAGATACCGTGATTGGATGGGGGGAAAAGACTACTTCACCCGGAAGGCGGCAATAAAGTGTCAGTAAAATGGCACATAGCACGCCCGGCAATTCCTGCTGAAGAAACCGAACAAATGAGTGAATGTAAAGAGAAATCGGACGCCCAAAGCTGGTCGAACGGAAAAGACCGGGAGGATTAGGCACTACATAAACATATACCCGGATTATAGAAGCAAGATGGAAACAGCAAATCAAATAGCGAATGTTTTACTTCCATTCTGCCATAAAATAGCCGAGGGGCTTTCAAAACGAAAGCCTCTCGGCTATGTACATAATGCCGTCGTATTTATATTTCATTTATGCCTTCAAGCGCATAATATAGCGTCCCTTCAAAATCCTTCCTTTCACTCTTTACTACAACCGTTTTTTTGAAATGCCAAAGATAGACGCAAAAAAGCAGCAAATCTTTTTCAAGACTTACTGTTTATGTGCCGATGTGATAGGCAACAGTTATTTGGCTGTAAGAGACGGCGATAGAAAGATTTGCTTCTTTAAGGTATAATGTTTATAAGAATATCCCCTTTGAAAACTGAAAAAGTGCCAACTCTACGATTCATAGGTTTCGATTCTAAGTGCTTTTTGATAAAATATAGCTAACAGGGGGCAAGAATATGGACAAAAATATAACAGGTCTCTTTATTGCCGAACTCAGAAAACAAAAGGGTTTTACACAAAAAGAATTGGCCGAAAAGCTTATGGTAACAGATAAAGCAATTTCACGATGGGAAACAGGAAAAGGACTTCCTGACACTTCATTGTTAAAACCGCTTGGAGATGTTTTAGGCGTTTCCATCACTGAATTGCTGTCTGGAAAAAGGATAGAGGAGGTTGATATGAAAGAACAAGCTGACAATATTATTTTGGAGTCGCTGAATTATTCAAAGCGTATGCTTGCAAGTGTAATAAGTGTAATCATTTTCATTATTGGCATCGCTTTCATAATTTCACCGCTATTTTTGGTAAGTCAAAGTTATATCTGGACACTGGGTCTTATCATTGTTGCAATAGCAATTCTTTACATCTACACACGAAAGAAGAGGAATTCAATGAAAGCAACGAATAGAGCCTATCATCTGTCCGCTCTTGCGTTACAGGGTATAGCGTTAATTTTAGAGATACTACCGATCGGTACTGTCATGGTGTTCGCGACAAGTCCAACCAAACAAACTATTGAAGTGTATTCATATTTCAGTCTGCTCCCCGTAGGGTATGCGAATTTCACGCCGCTGTTGACAGGAATCCTCACAATTTTGATTATCCTGCTTGGTGCAATTGCCTTGTTCAAATTTGACAACGCTGCCAGCCTCAGAAAGGCCATGTTTGTTTGCAGCGTCATCTCACTACTGCTTTCGATTGTTCCGTTATTCCTATTCGGAACGGTTGGAATGACAGCTGCAAGTTATGCGGTTTCTTGTGCAATCCTCTTGTCAATCTGCCTGCAAGCTGTAGCCAATCGAAAGGAATAGTTCGTGCTTGGTGAACGACACAAGCGGTATTTATGACTTCCGCAAGTGAGGTGCAGTCAGACCGCAATAGGCCGTATATGAGATTGCAGCGATTCTTATAACATAGCATTGGAAAGGCCGGTGATTCTAACGGTTCATGTTCATAGGTACACAATGTGACCTATGGGGCAGACCGAACGATACAGGGCACGAAAAAATAAGTCGAGGGAATTTCCCTCGACTTATTTTTTCTTTGATCCCAAGTTTATCTGTGCGACAACATTTTATTGGATATGCAGACTTGATCCACGACTCTCGCCGAATCTGCTATCCGGCTAAAGCTGGAACGAAAGTGGTCCAACCGGTACCGCCCCGCAGTGCGGCATCATTTTCATCTGAGAGGGTGAACAAGTAAACGGGCTGGTGGAATCCCTTGCTGTCGGTCATATATTCGAGCTTACAGTCAGTGACTCGCACTTGCCGTGGGGACAAATAGTTGAACATGGGCACATCACGCCAAGAGAACTGCCCAGCACAAAGACGCTCATACGCCTCTTGGGAAGAGATAACTGCAGCATTTCCATGAAGGGTGCTGACAGAAAGATGGTTGTCTACCTTGTAGAGGATACCGCCCTCTGCCACCCAGCAGACCAATTCACCATTGGTAAGCACATCGTCCTCTACTACACATTCTGCCCGAAAAGCGTACCTTCCCGCGCTCTCGTCCGCGGTGACAAAACTGGCCGCATTGGGGATCTCGACGCCCAGCTTGTCCAGAGCGGCACGAAGGTCGTCCTCTGTGATCGCTCCACCCTTTTCGCTGTATCGTTGTTTACTGTCCACGCGATAATCCGTGTACTCGTAGGAGTGATCATTGTAACACACCCACAAGGCATAGGTGCGGTGGTCAGAGTAGAAAGCTCTACTGTCATAGTAATCTACATCGGGAGTACCGAATCGAATTTCCGCTCCCTGTCGCCCAACAAATTCTGACGCAAAGGCATCGCAGTCCTTCCTTGTGAACGGCTCCGTCCGGTACACTCCGGACGGTCCGGGCGCATTGGACAAAGAACATTCCTGCACCCATTCGATTTCCTTGGTCTTCGCGTTGTAGATCGGACCGTCCGCAAGGTTGCCATAGGGCCGGAAATGATAGGTGAGGAACACACCGGCCAGAGCAGCGATGGACAGAACGGGAAAAATAACATAGACTCCGGCGGTTTTCCATTGTTTCCTCACCAAGCTGACGAACAGCATACAAAAGCAGTACCCCAGCATGGCCCCCAAAACATTGCATATCAGATCGTCCACATCGGCCTGTCCACGACCAAGGACATACTGAAGCAGCTCGATCACAAGAGATGTGCCGATCCCGGCGGTCAGCATCCAAAACCACCGTCGGAAATGCTTTACCGCAAGAGGAAGCAGTACGCCCAGTGGAAGGAACATGGCGATGTTCAGCAAAGGGTTTAGCCAAATTTGCAGGGTAAAGTTATTCCACGCCTCCCAAAACGCCAAAAAGGGAAGGAGCTGGACGCCCGTTCGCATACTATCCATACGGTTCATTAAAGTGATGGCAGCAAGCCCACCCAAGTAGCACAACAGAAGGAGAAAGGCGACAGCTTGCCCTTTCGGAAAACATTTTCCTTCTCGACGGCACTTCAGGTTCAGCATAACAAGAATTACTGCACCTGCCGCCAAGCCGATCAAAGCGAGGGGAATTGCATTTCGAAAAAAATAAAAAATGGTTCCAATAAAATCATGCACGGCAATCTTTCTCCCTTCAATAAAATCGTATGCGAGCGAAGAAACACGCCGAAAGGCGCACAACTCCGCCGCCTGTGAGAATGCGAAATTCCTATTCGGAACGGTTGGAATGACAGCTGCAATGTGTATCTTGTATTTTGACCAAAAGGTTGGTTTCTTGTTCTTTTGCTTATGAATATAATACCTCTTACGCTTTAATATACCTCGACGTCCGTCCCGCACCGATACGCTTTACCGAGCCGGTCTTAACCATTACCCCAAGGACGGCTTCGATGGTCGTGGGGCTGACATCGGGGAGAATTTTGCAGATATCAGCTTTGGAAAGCGGGGTCAGGCTGTTTAGCACGGTCGCCTCCACACGGGTCTTTTTCGTGATCTTCTTACCGTGTACCACAGCAAACCGTTTGTCCAACTCCTTATAGCACATATAAAGCGTGGAGAGGAAATTCTCGATAAAAGGGAAATAGGAGTTTTCATTCATTTCCCATCCGGCAGAGGACTGTCGCAGGGCTTCATAATAATACGCCTTATAGTTGTTGATCTGCTCCTCAAAGGCCACATATTTTCCGGCGTCAAAGCCGTTTTTGTATAACAGCAGTAGTGACAGCAGACGGGACATTCTGCCGTTGCCGTCTCGGAACGGGTGGATGCAGAGGAAATCTAAAATTACGCATGGGATCAGAAGAAGCTGATTGATATTTGCATCGCTTCGAGCATCCAGATAGGCAAGCTCTAACTGCTCCATGGCTTTTGGAGTCTCGCTTGCAGGCGTGGGACGAAAACGCACACGCCGATTTCCATCGGCGTCGATCTCCAAAATCACATTATCGTCGGTTTTGTACTGCCCTCCGTACTCATAGCCCGCAAAGCTCATCATCATTTCGTGCAGCCGCAGAATATCGCTCTGCCGGAAGTCAATGTGTTCATAGCCTAAGTGAATCTCATTCAGTGCATCTCTGTACCCGGCAATTTCAGCCTCGTTGTGGTTCAGCGGCGCGCTGTTCTGATTGACAATGGCGGCGATACGCTCGTCGCTGGTCACAATGCCCTCAATGGCGTTGGAGCTTTTGATGGACTGCACCTTTGCGACAGCCTCCAGCTCCGTGAAGATCTGTGTGTATTCCTCCTTGCGCACGCCTGCCATGGTTTTCAGCTCCGCAATGCTGGATGTGAGGTTCACAAGGCTTGCAGGTAACATACCGTTATTCAAAAAGGAGTAATCGAATTTCCTCATAAGCACCAGCCTTTCTGCATATAATTATAGCGCACTATGTGCAGAAACGCAAGCGGTCATCTGAGTTATCTGCATATTCTTTTCTAACAATATGTGCAGATTAGGCTTTGGAATATGCAGCATAATAAAAAACGGCACGGAGTTTCCGTGCCGTTTGCGTTAGTTCGCTTTGATTTTTGAAGTAGGCCACAGCATCAATACTTCCGCAGAAGTAAATGTGCTGCAGCTTCATATCCGAACCGCGGTACGGTCAAGCCTTTGGCGCTGGTTTCTCCGGGACCGCTGTCAGCAACGAAAAGAAAATCCGTCTTACTGCCGCAGACGAGCTGCGCCGTCCGGACAGGTTTTTGCCATCCGCTCGTGTCCGTCTGTATCTTGCTGATCATGGGGGCGACATCCTGCTGCACAAGGCGGCGAAGAAAGCCTTTGACGAGCTGGGCGTCAAAAAGCTGCCCTCTGTCAAGAGCTTGCAGGAGGAATATGCCAAGCTGCTTGCCGAAAAAAAGGCGGCGTATGCCGAATACTGGCGTTCGCGCGATGAGATGCGCGAGCTGCTGCTCCACAAGCAGAACGTGGATCGTATGCTGGGCAAGGATGAGCGTAGCGAGGAAAAGAAACAGGAGCATGATCGCCAGTAACGGCCATGCTCCTAAAGCGTTTCGCAGAAACGCGCAGCCACACATTTATGTGTGTTCAAAGGGTTTCAGGGGCGCTGCCCCTGACAAGCAGAGGGCAGTTTTCGCGGCGGCAGAAATTGCCCGAAAAGCAAAGTGGGTACCTCTTTGCCCTGCTTGCCACGTTTGCTACGTTTGCTACGTTTGTAAATTTGGGCTTAAAATAACACTGCTATCTTGACATTTGACGCAACCTGTGTATAATTAAATAGCAGTGCTATTTTTCTGGGAGGTGATTAGCATGAGTAAGAGTGAAGATACAAAACAACTGATTTTAGACACAGCCAAAAAGGAGTTCATGGAAAAGGGATATAACGATGCTTCCGTTCGCAGTATTGCAAAACAAGCTGGGCTGACCACTGGCGCAATTTTTCGGTATTTTGCCGATAAAGAAAGCCTGTTTGCCGCACTTGTGTCACCAGTTGCGGATCATATGTTGGATTTGTATCGCAAAGGCGGAGAACGGGGCTTCGCTTCTCTGACAGATGGCCATCCGGAAAATATGTGGAATATTTCTGATGAGGTTATTTCCGTACTGGTGGAGTACATTTTCGCAAACAAGGACGCTTTCTACCTGCTCATCAGCCAGTCTGCCGGAAGCGCCTACGAAAGCTTTGTGGATCAGCTTATTGAGGAAGAAGAAAAACAGACTTATGCCTTTCAGCAGGAGATGATTCGCCAGGGCTATTCGTGCCGTCCATTGACGCTGGACGAAATACATATTCTATTTTCTGCACAGTATTATGCGTTCTTCGAGATTGTACGTCATAAGCTGGAAAAGGACGAAGCACTTGACAGAATACATCTCATTGCAGATTTTTTCGGTAGTGCATGGAAATTGTATTTTGCGTAAGGAGGTGTTTTTTACCCGTTGGTTAGCCTACTCTAACTCATTCTTGTGAATCCTACAGACCTATTTTTTGAAAGGAGTTTTTTATGAATACTACGACTGAAAAGAAAAGATTTACCACGCGGGACGTGATGGTAATTGCAGCCATGATGGTCTTGACATTTGCGGTATATGGAGCGGTTGGCACTCTGACGCTTCCGTTTCCGTTCCTGTACCTTTACTGCTCTGCCGGTATTCAAGAATTTTTCTGTGCAACCTTTTATCTTGTTGTTGCTAACCGACTGAACAAACACGGGATTTTGATGGTGTGGAGCACCGTGTTTGGCATCATCAGTGCCTTAGGCGGCTATGTGTTTCTACTTCCGTATTTTCTGCTGGTGGGTGTGATTTGTGAGCTTGCCATGCTGGGTAAAGATAGCTACCGGAAACCCTTACGCAACGCCATCGGGTGGTCTTGTTATGGCCTCGGCATGATTATCGGAAACACTGTTCCGATCTGGGCTGCTTGGGAAAGTTATGTGGCAAAGGCATCCACGGAAGGCTTTTCTCAGGAGGTCTTTGATATGCAACTCAATATGCTCTCCAGCCCGTGGCACATGATTGGAGCCTGTGCGATCACGGTAGCTCTTGCCCTGCTTGGCTGCCTCTTTGGACAGCGGATTTTGAGACGCCATTTCCAGAAAGCAGGAATTGTAAAGTGATGGAAGCCGTAATTAACAACACAAAACTGATCCGCCGCGTCAACATTTTTGCGCTTTTGATATTGGCTGTTTGTGTCTGTGCCGTGGCTTTTCTCTGTAAAAATATGTGGCTGCATATTGCCTGCACCGCCGCACTGTTTCTTGTGATGACAATATTCGGGTATTGGGGAAAGGGACTGAAGTTCTTAGTAGCTTTCCTCATTAGCTACGGATGGCTTACATTCAATGTACGCCATGGCATCAATATTCCTTCCCCCATGCTTTTTACTTTCCTGATCGAACTGATCCCCGTCTTTATGGCGGTCTATCTTGTTTCACAGGCTCCATCGGGCAAGCTGACTGCTGCCCTCCGGCAACTGCCGCTTCCGTCCTCCGTAAGGCTGACGGTGATTGTCATACAGCGTTTTGTTCCAACGGTGGCTTCGGAGTTTTCTGATGTGCTGGATGCCATGAAGACGCGCGGACTTCTGCACTCTCCGCTTCAAGTGGTTTTACATCCGCTTAACACCTTTGAATATGTGGTCGTACCGATGGTGTTTCGCTCCTTGAAAATTGCAGACGAGTTGGCGGCATCCAGCGTTGTTCGCGGGATTGAGAGTCCCTACAAGAAGGAAGGCTACTACTTAAACAAGATGGCTGTAAGCGATGGCGTCATGATTGCGCTGTTTATTTCAACAGCGGCCATGTGTATCTTGGTGTGAGGTGAGAAATTGAATCCAGCGATTGAAATTAAAAATCTCAGTTTCTCCTACGGAGACACGGAGAATCAGTTGAAGCATATCAATCTCAGCGTAGAAAAGGGGGAGGTCATCGTATTGACGGGCCCCTCCGGCAGCGGAAAGAGTACTTTGACCCGCGTGATAAATGGACTGATCCCCTATTTCTTCACGGGAGAGCTCAGCGGCGAAGTATGGCTATTCGGGAAGAACATGGCGGAGATTCCCTCATGGGAACGAGGCAAGTATGTCGGGAATGTATTTCAGGACCCGCGTAGCCAGTTCTTTGCCAATGAGGTAGCAGGTGAAATTGCCTTTGGCTGCGAAAACTACGGTGTCCCTCATGACGAGATCGTGAAAAGAGTTCAGGACGCAGCGGAGGCATTGAGCATTACGGACCTTTTAGAACAGAAGGTTCGATACCTCTCTTATGGTATGCGGCAGCGGGTAGCAATCGCCTCTGCGGAGGCGATTGACCCAGATATCTATGTGATGGACGAACCCTCTGCCAATCTGGATATGGGCGCTACGGAGGATTTTGCAGCGTTTGTTTGTCTTTTGAAAAAGCAAGGAAAGACGATTCTGATTGCAGAGCATCGGCTTTATTATCTGCGTGATATAGCAGATCGGATCGTCTATTTGAATAAGGGTGAAATCGTCAGCGTGATGACGCCGCAGGAAATGAATATTCTGCCCCATGCGCAGGTTTTCGAGTGGGGGCTTCGCAGTATGGAACTCTTGAACTTGCCATTCCCTGCTAATAGTGGTAAGGAAACTGAACAGAAGCCTTTGTTAAGCGTTGAGAGACTACACAAGCGGTTCGGCTTGCATGAAGTGTTGAAGGACGTTTCGTTTTCCTGCTCACCGGGAGAAATCGTTGCGATTGTGGGTCCCAATGCGGCCGGAAAGAGCACGTTGGGGAAATTGCTGTCAGGGCTCCTGAAGGAGGACGGCGGTACGATCCGCTTTGCGGAAAAGCCATTGAAAAAGAGCAGACGGCGCGGTGTGATTTGGTATATCATGCAGGATTTGGACAGCCAGTTATTCGGAGAAAGCCTGACCGACGAACTTTTGACTGGCAAAAAGGAAACGCCCACATTGAAACTGCGGGCGGACGAGTTGCTGACGCTCTTGAATTTGGCAGAGTTTGCAGACCGGCATCCGGCAACCCTGTCAGGAGGACAAAAACAGCGTCTTGCTTTGGCTGTCGCCCTGTTGAACGAAGCACCGGTCATCGTTCTGGATGAGCCTACCAGTGGCTTAGATGGCCGTAATATGCGCTCTGTCAGCAAGCAGCTTCACACACTTGCCCAAAAGGGCCATATCATCCTGATGATTACCCACGACTTGGAATGTGCCCTTGCCACTTGTAGCCGTGCGCTTGTGATCCGGGACGGCACTTTGGCAGATGACTTTCAAATTGATGACGCATGGCGGCTCATGGCCGCCATGCGGGAATAACAGGAGAAGCCATGGAAAAGAAAAGAAAATCCGGCACTGCTTATTTAATGCAGTTGGCTGGAAAATATAAACTACATCTGCTTGTATCTGCCCTGTTCGGAATTGCCAGCGCATTATGCTCGTTTATCCCGTATGTCATGGTGTATCGCAGCATTTTGGTTTTGCTGGGCGGTGAAGGAGACGCTTTGCACTATGGGCTGATTGCCGCAGCGGCGATTGCAGGGAAATTCCTCTGCTCCATCCTTTCCGGGACATTTTCTCACATTGGAGCCTTTAACACGCTATACAACGTGCGCACGCAGATCAGCAGGCACATTGCAAAAGTGAATTTGGGATTCTTCACCGACCATGCTTCGGGTGAGATCAAAAAAGTCATCATTGAAGATGTGGAACGGATTGAGAGATTTTTGGCTCATCAGATTCCGGACGTGACCTCTGCAATATGCGCGCCTGTGATCGTATTCATTTACCTGCTCACGATCAATGTCCCCATGGCTTTGTGCTTGCTGGTGCCTGTGGTGCTGGGGCTTATTATTCAAGGTGTGGCAATGGCGATTACCGGGAAACAGATGCCGACCTATCATCGCCTGCTGGAAAAGCTGAACACGGCGATCATGCAGTTCATCAACGGGATGCCCGTAATGAAAGCCTACAATATGACCGCTGAGAGCTATCGGGACTATGCAGACACGGTAGAGGAATACAATGCGTTCTGGAAACGTTGCACCAAAAGTCAGGGATATACCTACGGCCTGTTTGTGGCATTGGTTGAAAGCGGAATCCTTTTTGCCCTGCCACTGGGCGGCCTGCTCTACTTCCGGGGAGCATTGCCCATGCAGGATTATTTGTATTTTATGGTCATGAGTATGGTGTTTCTCTCCGGTCTGCTCAATCTGATGAATTTTGCCATGATGTTCAGTCAGATCATGAGCGGCGTGGGGCGAATCCAAACCATTATGGATCTGCCCTGCACAACAGAGGGAATACAGACCTTAGACCGCGCACAGCCTTATGGTGTGAACTTTGAGGACGTTACTTTCCGATATGACAAGATCGACGTGCTGAAAAACATCACGCTGTCTCTGCCAGCGGGCAGCCTGACCGCCTTTGTCGGGGCTTCCGGGGCTGGAAAAACCACCGCTGCACAGCTTATCCCTAAGTTTTGGGAGGTCGCGGAGGGCAGCATCTGCATCGGCGGAAAGAACATTTTAGAATTGAAAAATGATAATCTGATGGACTTGGTGTCCTTTGTATTTCAAGAAACCTTTACGCTGCATGACAGTATTTATGAAAATATCGCCATTGGAAACAAAGAAGCTACGCCCCAGCAAGTAGAGGCCGCGGCCAAAGCTGCGCAGATTCACGATTTTATTATGAGCCTTCCGAATGGCTACAAAACTAAATTGGGCGAGGACGGCGTAAAGCTGTCGGGCGGAGAAAAGCAGCGAATTTGCATTGCGCGGGCAATTTTGAAAGATTCTCCCATTATTATCTTCGATGAAGCGACCAGCTTTGCGGACTTGGAAAACGAACATAAAATCCAGCTTGCCTTATCGCACTTGCTGAAAGGCAAAACCACCATCATGATCGCTCACCGGCTCCATACGATTACGGGCGCAGATCAGATTTGTGTATTCCACGAAGGACGCCTTTTGGAAAAAGGAAAACATGATGAACTGGTGTCAAAGGGCGGGCGGTATGCCGATATGTGGCGCAGTTATACGCAGGAGGTGACAGCATGAATTACACATTCAAAATGATTCGCCGGGTAGCCGGTAAAAATATAAAGTCTCTGTATCTACCCATTGTGCTGTCCTGTGTGGATGCCCTGCTTCACATGGGTATGTTCAGCACAATGATTATGACGATTATCGAGCTGATCGGCGGCGTCTTTACAATGCAAAGATTGACCTTGTACAGCGTCATTCTCGTACTGCTGTTTCTCATGCGGGCGATCCTTTTTTCCATAAACTATACGCAAGTACAGTATCGCGGTGCAGATATTTCGGCGCAGCAACGCCTTTCTCTCGGCGATCATATTCGTAGCCTGAATCTTGGGTATTTCAATAAGAACAGCATTGGCCGCCTCATGAGTACGCTGACTACGGATATTACAGACTTTGAACAGGTTTTGACACATTCTCTGGCGAGCTTGATAAAGGTGCTGTTCTTCAGCGCGCTGGCCCTCCTGTTTGCCTTTATGGTTTCATGGCAGTATGGACTGATTGCTACGGTGCTGATCCTGATTGCGTTCCCTTTAATGCGTCTGAGTGGAGAGATGTCACAGAAATACGGCGGCAGGCAGCGAGCAAGCGTTAGTCGTGTGATCTCCCGCATTGTGGAGTACATCAATGGAATCAGAACCTTTAAGCTCTATAACATGACAGGCGAAAAGTTTCAGCGCCTTGACGATAGCTTTACCTCCTTAAAAAAAGATTCCGTAAAACTGGAACTCTCGATTATGCCTTTTTCTATCTCCTTCAGTTTTGTGACCTCGTTGATTCTTCCGGCAGCGTTAATTTTGGCTCCGGCCTTATATCAGGCGGGAGTAATCGACACACAGCGCATGATCGCCCTACTGATGATAGGCGTATCGCTTTCCAGCATGATGGCAACGCTCGGCAGTCTGTACCCGGAATTGAAGTATCTCAGTAAGGCGGCGGAGAACATCTTACAGGTTCGGCAGGAGGCACCCTTGCCGTATCGTGAGGATGCAGCGCAGCTTAACGCATTTGATGTCAGCTTTTCCCATGTAAATTTCGCTTATGAGAAGAATGTACCCGTGTTGCATGACGTTTCCTTTTCTGTGAAGCCGGGGACGACGACGGCACTGGTAGGGCCATCCGGCAGTGGTAAAACCACGATCATCAGCCTGATTTCCCGGTTTTGGGATGTGTCAAAGGGCTCCATTACGATTGGAGGCTCAGATATTCGGGAACAGTCACCGGATGCGCTGGCCGAGAAAATGGCCATCGTCTTTCAGGACGTTTATCTGCTGCATGACACCATAGCGAACAACATCCGGGTGGGAAAGCCGGGTGCGAGTATGGAGGAAATCATCGCGGTAGCAAAGGCAGCGCAATGCCACGAGTTTATTTCGGCGTTGCCGGACGGCTACGATACCGTGGTGGGCGAAGGTGGAAATACCCTTTCCGGCGGCGAGAAGCAGCGAATTTCCATTGCCCGCGCCCTCATCAAGAACGCTCCTATCGTCCTGTTGGATGAAACTACGTCCAGCTTGGATGCAGACAACGAGAAAGAAATTCACAAGGCGTTAGACGCATTGATGAAAGACAAGACGGTGATTGTCATTGCGCATCGTCTTAACACGATCATCGGGGCGGATCAGATCCTTGTGCTGGACGAAGGAATAATTTGTGAGCGCGGAAACCACAAGGAGCTTTTGGCACAAAACGGATGGTATGCCCGTATGATTTCAGAGCAGACAAAGGCGCGGGAGTGGAGCATCGCCTGATGCCGCAAAAGATGCTTATACGCAAAACGGAGGAGCTTGCTTTTGCAAGCTCCTCCGCACTGGTATACTGTATCGCTGAAAGGTCAGTATTGAGGATACTGCTTCCACAGGCAATCCTCAATCGTTTTGATGGCATGAACCGTCTCGACATCATCGGCTCCGTTTGATAGAAGGGCGCAACCCCGATATACGCAGCCATTCTTCATCCTTAATTCTTCGGCATACACGCCGCTGTAGTCCCAGCCTCCATTGAGCCAGCAACAGCTGATTGTACTGTCCCTCTTAGATTTCTTCGGATACTCCGGCAAAAAAGCGGCAGTATACTGCGATTGTGTCTGTGCAAAATACACATCGTTACCTGTCCACACACCACCCATGTTTCGGATACTTTCTCTGAATGTACGAAACCTCATGGGCTGTACCTCAGAAGAGTGTATTCGGGGCGTTATCAGGCGCTGCATACATTTCCTGCGCCGGCAATGTCGCTGATTTTATCGGGTTCTGCAGATAGTATGCCGTCAGCCATGACTGGTAGTGGGTTTTGGTCATCAGCATAAGCTCGCTGAACAGTTCAAAAGTCATGCTGACCGAGACATGGTTTTCAGGATTCTTTCCGAACCGCGGTACGATCAGGCCTTTGGCGTTGGTTTCTCCGGGACCGCTGTCAGCAACGAAAAGAAAATCCGTCTTACTGCCGCAGACGAGCTGCGCAGTCCGCGACAGGCTTTTCCCATCCGCTCGTGCCCGTCCGTACCTTGCGAGCTTTTCCGCCGAAGTGCCGCCAAGACACTGATAGAGCGGCGTGCTGTCGCCATTTTTCTTCTTAACCTGCATTAGATAGCGCAATTCACCACCCATCAGCTTCCGGCACAACTCCAACACCTCCGCCATATCGATGTAGATTTGAATGCTGTTGGTCTGACGCTGGCCGGAGGGCTTGCTGAGGTCGTAGGAGGCAAATGTAAAATGCGCTTTCCCGATCTCAAAGGCATCATTCAGACTTTCCACAAAGCAGTTGCGTGCATCGATGCGAATGATTTGACTACGGTTGCGGTCATCATTCATGGCTGAGCTCCTTCCACAATGCCGGCAGATGTTCAAGTGCGTCGATAAGACAGTCGCTGTTTTTTTGGAACTGTTCCCGGAAATCCTCCTGAATGTCATAATTGAGATACAGCGCCTGATAGGTAATGGACCAGACCCGCTCCATGGATTTGTCAGGAAGCATTTTCTCCAGCTCCACGATTTGCTGTCTTACAGAGAACAGCGCTTTCTGCCATGCAATAAAATCGTTGTCGTGGATGGGTATGCCGAAGCTTTCTACCCACTCGCGTACGGTATGCTCTTCGGAACGATCTCCGCACTCAATGGAGTTGATGATATACTGGATCCTGGCACGCTCAATGGCGTTCGGATCCGTTTCTTTCGCATCCAGCTTTATGCTGCGGCCCAGTGGGAACAGGGCGCAAACCGTAGGCTTTGCATTATGAACAGAACATTTCCGGTCCCTGAGCAGCGGGCAACGCTTAATAGATCCTCTCGGCTTGAGCCGTACAATGGGGATTCGGGAGGTTTGCCCCAGATATACCTCGCAATATTGTGCAATGGTGTCCCGTGGTGCAAGTCCCAGTTCCTTGGATATGTTGTAGAGGTCTTTGGGATTCAGGAGAATATCCTCCCGGTTGATGCAGCACTTCCCGCACTGCTTGCAGTGAAAACGAAAATGCTCATCCGTTCCGATGCACATCTCATCGTAGTGCTCCACAATGTGTTGTAATCTTTGATTCATTTTACTTCTCCTTTTCATAGAATAATCGTCGGTTTGTATTGGTTATGGCTGCTCCGCCAACAGGGCCAGTGCGGCCTTGAGCTGTTGAAGATTTTTTGCATATTGCTTTAGGAACGGCTGATCTAAGTCGAAATCCGAATACTTATATCGCCAGAACAGGAGCATCGCCTGTTGCCGATGGAATTCGGGTATCCGACGCATGAGTCGTGCAATATCCCGAGCAGAACTAAGATCCATTCTGAGAAAAGCTTTGTCTTCCTCGGTAAACCGCCGTTTCATCCATGTCTTTATATGAACGACCGTGCCTTTGAAATGGTGTTCCTTTTCGCGGCTCACCAGATATTCCGGCTGGCCGTCATCTCCGATACCGGCAACGAATGGATAGATCCGGCAGGTTCTTGGTTTTGCCGCATGGACCATACACCGATTTTCTTTCAGAAAAATACAGGCGTCGTCAACACCTGTAACTTTCAGCATGAGCATGAAATACCCACATTCGTCCAGTAGGGCAAGTTCGGTATACCGCGCAATAAAGTCGTCCATGCAAATGATTCCCTTGTCCTTTTCCCGCAGCAGCCGTGTCAGCCGGAATACATCCGGACTTTCCAAGGGAACGCTTTGCCGGACATGGCGGCAGCACTCGCCGCAGCAGGCGCAGTGAAAGGGGACCCTCTCACGAGGAGAGATTCTGTGCGTTGTTGATAAGACTTCTTCGATGTTCATTGTGATATTCTCCTTTTAGGCCACAGGAGGCGCCGATAATTCGACGCCTCCTGTTTGTGCTGTAAAGCCTGATTTATTTTTGTGCTCAGCGTTTGGTTTACCCCTTTCCAAAGCGAATCCGCTTGAACCCGATTGGCTCACAGTAATAGAACTCACTTTCTCCTGATGCAAGAAATATTTCCACCACATCGGAGACCGAGAGCGACCGCCCTTTGTAACCGGAAGGGTGCTCCATGTTGAAAACATAGAATATATCCTCCAGTGTTTGCGCAGAAACTTCTCCGGCAAAAACGCAGTCGTAAAGTTTTGCAGGGACTCGACCATTGCTGACCGATATGATGTGATTCAGGCTCTGAAACGCAAGACGGTTCTCATCGCGCTCTATCGCAATCTGGTAGATGGCAATTTTCACGACAATGCACCTTCTCTCTCATACAGATCCTCTGTGTCCATGCTCTGCAGTCGATATGGTTCTTCGCACTGTGGGTCTTCCGGAAAGCGATTCTGCCGATCCGGTATGACTGCACGCAGCACATCGCGTCCCGTTTCCCGAAATTCATCCAGACGGATATCGCAGTCGGCATAGATGCCGGATACATACCTGCCGGCCTGAAAGCGTTCTCCTTCCTGAACCCTAAGCCCCAATGTGTTGAGGATCCTTCCGATTTCACGGGGAGGCAGACTCAGGATCACTTGAAAATCCGGGTGGCCATATTTCTCCATGCCATGAGTATGCGCATTGCAGGTATAGGGCAGGAACCCTTTTTCCTCCTTCCCACACTCATCACAGGCTCCGTTTGCTACAAGATGGATGATCCAGTCGATATTGTTGTTCATACTGCACCTCATACTTTTTGAATGGAATACACGCTATTGCGCGTTTCAATCACGGTAGCTTCCTGTGTGTCTGCCAGAATAGCACAGACTGCGGAAGTCCTTCGGCATCCGTCAGTCTCCTGAATATAGGCCGGCAAGCCGATATGTACCGGGTACAGAAGCTTTCCTGTCAGACAGATCTCGGGTTTAACCGCATCAGACATCCTCTTCGCCTCCTTCCAGAATGCGGCACATCTCGCGCATGGCATCCGTCAGGTCGGCAGAGAAATCTTCCCAGTTTGACAGAAAGGTAGTAAGCGATGCCGGATCGTGAAATACAGCGTCATCCAATACCAGGATTTCATAGTCTTCCTCGTCCATACTGTTGTAGGGTAGACTTAGATAGCCGTCTTTTGTGGCCAGGATAAACGCACCGGCATGGATTCCGTCGCAGATGGGATAGCGCCAGCACAGCTCATTTCCGTGCGCGGCATAATAGCGCAGCCTAATATCACTGAGGGTGCGGTCAGTACTGTCGTTGTCTTTCAGGTATGTCAGAACCTCTTTGGCCGACATCAGCGTATCCGGATTGAGCGTTCTTAAAAGACCGCTCACCGTGTAAGGCCGCGTTTCCGAGCTGACAAAACCGATCAGCCAGAGTGCATCGTCCTCGACCATCTCACACTTCCAGTCCGCCTGTAAAGCGGCCTTCAAAAGAAGCGAGCCAAGTGTCATGCCGAAACCGTGTACGTCCTCTGAATCCTCCGGCAGAGTTTCCATGCGGGTCTCCGCGTCTGCTTGTACAGCATCCAGCAGCCGATTCAGATCAGCAACCGAAAACAGCCCATGCAGTGCACGGGCGCCCCAGTATCCTTGATCCTCCGGCCACACACGCAGAAGAAATCTTCGGCCCAGAACAGCCTTGATCTGATCTGACAGCAGCTTTGCGATATCATCCCACGCAAGACGGTAGGCTTCATATGCCTGGCTTTTATCAATCACCTTTTCCATACTCCGTTTCCCTTTCCGGCCGATATGGCCCATAGTACTGTGTGTCCTCCGCATCGGAGGTGTAGACGCCGATGCAAAGCTCGTGGCAGGGGCTGTGCTCCGAGTTGTATTCCGCAAAGCATACGAGTTCCTCCGGCTCGCCATCCCGCAGTAGATACAGATTGATGGCCGGATAGGTCGTATCTGCATAAGCGACGGCTCGAAGATGTGTGCCGTCCGGCAGAGGCAGCGTGATGTGCGGATACGAAACGGTGTCCGGCATCGGCGCTTGCGAAAGAGAGAACCGATTTCGTCCCGGTCTCCCGTTTTCGGAGAATCGCTTTCTCGCCTGATCCAGTTCGATCTGCAGTGCCGTGAAGATCTGCTCGACGGCATCGGCGTCATAGGCATAGGTGTTTGTTCCGGAGCAGTTGCCCAGAAGGCGCAGCATCCGGATAATTTTGTTGACGCGCGCCTCCGCCACGCGACGGAAACGTGCATTCTTGGTTTCTTTCATTTTGTGACCTCCTATCGTTTTCTACGCAATCCACGAGAACTACGCACGCGCCCCGCCTCATCACAGAAAACGGAGTTCCAATGCGGTGATTGCGCCATCCTGTTTATAAGCATATACGCCATAGCATCCGTCGCCGTACCCGGACGAGCTATAAAAGCCGTCCTCTATCAGCCATGCATCGCCATTACGGACACGGTCACAGAACCTGCCCCATTCCTCGTCACTATAATCCGGCTTGTTGTGGAAAAACCCAGCCAGCCCGGCGTCAACGCCTATGCTGCCGATTTCCTCCATGTCCTTCTGTCGCGGTATATCGCCATTTCGGTATATCCCAATCGCACCAACCAGTAAATACGAATACGGCGTACCGTCCTCATACTTACCTTTGTCGGTATGACGCCAGACATAGCAGGCATATTCGCCTTCACTGATTTTCACATTGTTCATCCGGCACCAGACGTCTTTGTCGTAACAGGGGTCGGTGATATCCACGCTGCCGTGGAAGTCCATGACCCCGATCTTCGTCTTTCTCATTATGTGTCCTCCTAACTGTGAGTGTTTACGAGAAACGATTTGCCTTCTGCGGAAAAATCACAGTTGGAACAGCTCCAGATATCCGTTTCGTCAGGATAGTGCGTGACCTCAACGCACTCATTCAACGCTTCCAGAAAAGTGCCGTTGCAGTCGATTTTCCAATCCTGCGTAACATGTGCTGTGACCTCGAAGTTCTTGGCTCCGCAGACAGGACAACGGTATTTGTGGTTTGTCATCTTGATTTCCTCCTGAGACCGGAAACGGAGCAGGTAATCCCTGCTCCGCAACCGTTGCGCCGCCTGCCATTCAGGCCAGCATGTCCTCAAATTCCTGTTCAGTCAGCGTTTTTACGCCCAGCTGCTGTGCTTTGGTCAGCTTGCTGCCGGCTTTTTCGCCAACGATCAGATAATCGGTTTTCTTACTCACGGCACCGGACGGATGAGCGCCCAGCGAAATCAGCTTCTCCTGGATGCCGTCACGGGTGTAATGCTCCAGCTTTCCGGTAGCAACGACGGTCTTGCCTGCGAAGGGGTTATTCATGGTGGTTTCCATAGTCAAATTCTCCTTTGTTTCAAATTGAATTTTTCTCAGCAGCGGACGCCAGAGCTTTGCCTCCTGAGCATCCGCATACCAGGTATAAATGTTGTTGTGCATGGTCTCGCCAAAATCCGGCAGCTGTGTGAAATCGAAGCCGTTGAGAATTGCCGCCTCAAACTCAGCCCATGAGCCATGGAAATAGCGATCCAGATCCCGGCCCGCATGGCGCCCGACCATCGGAATACCGAGACCGGCGATAAACTTTGCCAACGTGCAGCGGCGGCTCTTTTCAATTGCCGCCTGCAGTCGGTCAAAGGATCGCTCGCCGAAACCCTCGGTGCGTACAATATCCTCACGGTGCTGCTCCAGCTCGTATAAGTCTCCGAAATTTCGCACCCAGCCGTGACCGATGAGCTTCTCCAGCGTTGTTGCTGAAAGTCCTTCGATATTCATGCGGGTCTTTTCACAGAAATGCGCAAACTTCTGCACCAGCTTGGCTGCACAGTGCGGATTACCGCAATATAGCTGCCGCGTGCCGCCCGATGTGTACTTTACCGTTAGCGGCTTTCCACAGCAGGGGCAGATCATGGGCAGCATATAGGTGTTGCTCTGCGTTTTATTGTCCGCAATCTGCGGAATGATCATGTTCGCCTTATACACGCTGATCTCGTCACCGATGCCAAACTGAAACTCATCGAAGATATCAAGGTTGTGCAGGTAAGCGCGGCTGACGAGTGTACCGTCAATACTGATCGGATCGAACAGACCGGTGATGCTTACCATACCGGTTCTGGTCGTGGCCAACTCCACTCCGCGAAAACGCGTGCTATAGAGTTCATCGGCCCACTTGAGCGCAATCAGGCGATTCTCGTGATGTCCGGTTGCTCCAAGGCTTTTACCGTAGCGGAGATCTTCATATTCCATGACGAGACCATCCACCGGATATGCGAAGTCTTTGGGTTCCATGCCGGCGACTGTATCTCGGATGTCCTGCCCGCTGTGCCCGGCATCCAAAAAGATATACGGCACAACCGAGAAACCGCTGCGCTGCAGAAATTGCTGCTGCGCAAGCTTGCTCTCAGGTTCCAGATGGTCGCTGACCAGTTCGAAAGCCCAGAACTCCAGCCGGCGCTTGCTTGCCTCACCGGCATCAAGCTTTCGCGTGCTGCCGGAGGCCAGATTCCGCGGATGGGTATAGGGCTCCTCCAGACTGGCATTGATTTTGCGGAAGCTCTCCCATGAGATGACGCCCTCTCCGCGTACCTCAAACGATTCCTTCGTGGGGAGCGTCAATGGTACGTTTCGGAAGGTGCGCACCGTATGGGTCACATCCTCGCCGATGATACCCTCGCGGCCGCGGGTGATTGCCTGCTTCAGTTTTCCGTACTCATACCGCAAAACCAGCGTAAGTCCGTCCATCTTCCAGCTCAGCAGAACAGCACGTCCTGCTGCAAACCGGATCAGATCCTCAATGGACTTCGTCTTGCCTGCGGACAGCATGAGCTTTGTATGCCGCACCTCCGCCAGGTTTTCCAAAATCTCTCCGGAAACCTTCTGCGTCGGCGAGCCGGAAAGCACCAGTCCGGTATCATGCTCCAAAGAGGCGAGCTCCTCCGTCAGCCGGTCATATTCCAGATCCGTCATAATAGGAGCGTCGTTTTTGTAGTAGGCGATGTCCGCCTCCGTGAGCCGCTCGATCAGTTCGCGCATCCGTTCCAGATTGGTATTGTTCTTTTCTCGCATAATGCTTCTCCTTTTTGTTAATAGATTTTGCTGAGATACTGCCGGGCAGTCTGAAGCCGATCCTGTGCGGCATTCTCTGCGTCAGGGTCGGCTCCGTTAAAATCCATGTCCAGGATCTCAACATCAAATTTGTAGGGGCAGGCTCCGAATACTTCCTGAACCATCCCATCCTTGACAACGATGACGACTTTATCCGTTCCCATCACCCCCTTCCTTAGGATGAGCGCATGGGTGGACCGGCATCCAATCACCGCATTCCCGGCAGTACAGCTTACCATTGCTTCTGTCACGGATATTTTTGAGCTGCGTTCCTGTCATTTCGTGGCGTTTTCCGCACCCGGAACACTTGACCCATAGAATCTCTGCATTGCAAAGCACTTCAGGGCGATATTTCCGGTTGAATGGAATAAAATCGCACCACGCCGGATTGTCCGGCAACCGCGCCATATGCAAACTCAGCACATCCAATTCAAACTGAGAAGGACTTTGTTCCCAATGGCTTTGTTCTCTTTCCCATGCGAAAAGCTGCTGATATAGCTCCTGCTCACCGGATTGCCGGATCAGTTGTTTTGCCAGACGGGTCCATTCGGCTTCCGGCAGATCTCCGATATCGGTCATCACGCCGTGCCGATAGCCGAACACCTTATCCCGGCCTTCGCCGGAGATGAGGTAGCTCCGTCCGGTATAGTAGTGAACACGCAGATCCGCAAAGGTCAACGCATGCTCGGTATTCCCGATGTTATCCATCTGTATCACCTCCCAACGCGAGTCTGCGGCTTTCCTCCGGAAGCACCTGCTTAAAAAGCTCCATATACCGCTGAAAGCCCTCTGCGGTCAGCGGCCCTTTCAGGGATGTTTCGCTCCAACAGATGAGTTCTTCCTCCGGGACACTATAAGCATCCGGGATAAATCCGGCTCCGTCATAGTGCGGACAATTGGGTCGGATTAGCTTTTGCATCTCCGCCTTGGTTGTGGCGGAAACTATCATCCGGCATTTCTTGTCTGCAATGGCATAGAGCAGCTTCGGCATATAGCCAAGCTGCCTGTAATAATGCAGATACCGCTGAAGCTCGCTAACGGCTCCAAGGCGGAGCTTCTTGACTCGTTCAGGCGTATCTGAGGCGGCAATCTCCGCAATACACTGGATGATCACCATCATGTAATCGGCTTCCACTGGCATTTCCTTTCTGCATTCCTGCATGTAATATCTATCTGTACGGGTATGCCGAAAGGCTCCCCGGAGAAAAGGGTAAGGGAGCGGTTAGGCTCCGATCTATATAAAAAAGCGCTTAAAGAACCGAAGCTCTCTAAGCGCTTTTGGACCCAAGGATCCCAGATATGAAATTGTCAGCAGGGAGGGGGTATACTCCCCGCCGTCCCCGTCTGTGCCTCTGTTTGTGAGAGGCAGAAGAAACAAAAAAGTGCCTGAAGACGTTCATCCTCAGGCACTGTGTTACTCATTCACTGTAATTGCTCGGCGGCAATTCTGAAACTTACATAAACATTATAGCAGGGATTCTACCATTTCGCAAGTGGAACCTTGAGAGTTCCTGCTATAGGCTGAATGCCGCAAAGTCAATGCTCATATACGGTGAAGAAGCAGATGACAAAGATATAGTCCTTGTTTGTTAGATAAGGTTTAGGCAATTGTACTTTTGTGCAGGAAAACGGAGGGCAAGGGACGATCCTTACCCACCGTTACTTTTTTCTCATGGATTGGTGCTCGCAAAATCTTTCAGATTAACGAATTGAGGATCATAATCTACTGTGCTACTTTCCATGCCTTTGCGTTCTGGCGAATATTCCAGTATTTCTGATAAATACCCTCCTGTAAAACAAGCTCGTCATGCTTTCCATGCTGAACAAGTTTCCTGTTGTCGATGACTAAAATCTGCTCTGCGTCCCGAATGGTAGACAGGCGGTGTGCAATTACAATCAGTGTCTTATCTTTTACTAAAGTGCTGATTGCCTGCTGCAAATACACTTCATTTTCGGGATCAACGCTTGCGGTGGCCTCGTCCAAAAGGACGACAGGGGCATTTTTCAGCATGGCGCGGGCAATGGATATTCTCTGTTTTTCACCGCCGGACAGAGTAGAACCGCCCTCTCCAATCATGGTATTGTAGCCCTCTGGTAATAAGGAAATAAAGTCATGGCAGCGTGCCTTTTTAGCTGCTTCTACAACCTGCTCATGGCTTGCTTCCGGGCAACCAAACTTAATATTGTTTTCAATGGTATCTTTGAATAAATAGACATTTTGAAATACCATGCTCATATTTTTCAAAAGGCTGTCAGATGTAAATTCCCGAACATCTTTGCCACCTATGGTAATGCTGCCGCCTTGAATATCCCAAAAGCGGGAGATCAAACGGGTAATCGTTGTCTTTCCACCGCCGGAAGGCCCGACTATGGCGGTCATTCCTCCCTGCGGAATGGTAAAGCTGACATCATCAAGAATTTTCGTTCCCTGTTCGTAGGAGAAGCTAACATGATCAAAGACAATATCATAACTTTTTAAGGAAATATCTCCGCCCCCGTCATCAATATTCTTTTCTCCCTTAATCCGTTCCACACGGTCAAGGCTTGCTTCCATGGAGCGTATCATGGCGGTCATTTGCCCCATTACCTCTACAGAATTGAAAATAGAGAATGAAGCAATGAGGATAACCGCAAGGCTTGAAAAATCCAGTTCCCCGCCTAAAGCGAAAATCTGTGATACTAATATGATAGCGCAGGCAGCTACACGGAAAACCATAGAATATGCCACATTCATAGGTGCGAAATCCCGTTCAAGAGCGTAAGACGCGTCCATACTTTTTTCATAAGCCTTTTCAATGCCACTTAAATTTTTCTCTGCCATATTGAATGATTTGATGACGGATATTCCCTGCACATATTCCAACGTAGCCTCAACAGAAGCAGCCTGTACCTGCCGCTGTTTTGCAGTCAGTTCTTCTCCCTTTTCCTGCATACGCCCATAAATCAGGAACGAGCAGAGAACACCTAAAATAAAAATCACACCAAGCCGCCAGTCAAACATCAGAATGAATATGCTGGTCACCACCATGTTTACCATTCCGGTTGTTACACGGTCAAGAAGGTGCATGGAGTAGTTTTCCAAAAAATTAAGGTCAGTTGTAACTGTTGTTGTAATGTCCCCCATATTTCGCTCATGGAAAAAGCCCATACCCACATTACGCAGCTTATCTCCTAACGTAATTCGCTCTCTGGAAACAAACTCAAATCCCGCTGTGCTTTGAAAGCTATACACTAAGTATTTGAACACAATGCGGACAACAAGAGAGATTATCAGTATTCCAAAAAGTACAAGCCAGTCATTCCCTGCAAATGCTTTGTTGTTCTGTATTTTTGTGAGGGTATAGAACACAGCCCCGACAGGGAACATTGCAACAATTGAGTCTATAAAGCTGAATACAAAACTCGCATAGATACGCTTTGACAGATCACCGCTCAAACGCAATACTCGTTTAATTACTTTCAGCATAATATTTCCACCTCCTTGTTCATACTCCAATCCATTGCCGATATATGGGCTTTCCACATATCCAAATAGGTCTGCGAAGAAGATAATAGCTGCTCATGGGTTCCTGCCGCTGAAATCGAACCGTCCTCCAACATTAAAATTTTATCTGCGTACATGATAGTGGACAGGCGGTGCGCAATCACAATCAGCGTTTTCCCTTTTGTCAGATGGTCAATGGACTGCTGCAATTCATCTTCATTCTCCGGGTCGGTAAACGCCGTAGCTTCATCAAGAATAATAATCGGAGCGTCCTTTAGAATTGCCCTCGCAATCGCCAACCGCTGCCGTTCCCCTCCCGAAAGGCGGGCACCTGCATCCCCGGCGTTGGTATCATAACCCTTAGGGAAGCGGGCAATAAAGTCATCACATCTCGCCAGTGACGCAGCCCGTTCTACTTCTGCATCCGTAGCATCCGGCTTACCGATTCGGATATTGTCCCTCAGGCTCATATTGAACAGAAAATTATCCTGTGAAACATAACTGATTTTTTCGGAAAGCTCGGATAACGGCAGATTGCGAATATCCGCGCCGCCCACAGTTACCGCACCCGCGCTCACGTCCCAAAAGCGGGCAATGAGTTTTGCCAGAGTTGATTTCCCCGAACCGGACGGACCTACCAACGCTGTGACTGTCCCAGCCTTTGCCGTAAAGGAAACGCCATGGATAACCTCGATTGCTCCGTAGCTGAAATGAACATCTTTCAGCTCCACATCATTGCCGCTACTGTGTTGTGCTTCTATCGGCTCGGGCAACTCCTTTGCTTCTAAAAGTGCCAGAATACGGGGCTGTATCTCATAAATTGCGGCAATGTCATGCCAAAACTCAATCATTGCCTGTAAAGAGCCAACAAGCCCCATAGAGAGAAGAATACATAAAATAACCTCGTTTAATGTCGTAGTACCACCCGAAAGAAGTACAACGCCGACGGGCAAAACAAATGCAATCGTTGAGGGCATAACAACCTGACTGATACTCATAAAAGGATAGCAGTGCTTATACCATGCGGTAGTAATATCCCGCACTTTCAATACTGCTCCCTTAAACCGTCCCATCGAAGAAGCAGTCTGATTGAACATACGGATAACTTCCATACCATTTACATACTCAACAATGGTTGCGTTCATATCTCCATTCGCGGACATATATTCTTTCATCCTTTCGCTGCGCCCTATCATCATGCTATAATAGATAACATTTCCCAAAACAGCAGGAGCAAGAGAAGCAAGCGCCATACGCCAATCCACAAAAAGCAGATAGGCAAACACAAAAATCGGAATGAGAATACTTGCTGTCATTTCGGGAATGGCATGAGCAATCTGTCCTTCAAGTCGTTCCGTATCATCAATGACTAATTGCTTAAATTCGCCGGAAGATTTTTCCTGTATTGTCCCCATAGACATTTTTGACATCTTCCGCATAATTGCGCAGCGGATATTCTGTATGATTTCATACGCTGCCTTGTGGGAGCATAGGGTTGATTTTGAATATAGAAAGTGTTTTAGAAAATATCCTGCTAAAGCCACCAAGGTCAAGCTGACTGCCCATTCTATGGTCAAAGCATTGTCTAACGCTTTCCCAAGCAACACAGCTACAGCAGCGTATGGAACCATACCAAACGCAGAGGACAGAACAGAAAGGATAACAGAAATCCTCAAAAGTCCTTTCCTCTGACTGGCAAACTGCAAAATACCCCTTAAAGGCGATTGCTGTTTTTCTCTTTTGTCCATGTTTTCCTCCTTATTTGAAATAGTCAGTAATTCATCTGTTAATCCTTCAAGAAATTCTGCGTCATGGGTTACAATGAAAATCAGCATTCCCTGTTTTTTCAGTTCACGCAGAATATTCTTTAGACGGAGCATATTCCGTCCGTCAAGCCCACTCGTCGGCTCGTCCAAAACAAGAATATCCGATTTTGCAGCGATGGAAGCAGCAATCGTGACCCGCTGCTTTTGTCCGCCGGACAAGGATAGCGGGTGTCTTTCGGAGTATTCGGCCAAGCCGAACCTGTCAAGAATGTTTGTTGTTTCCTCTTTTGAAGCATGAACGTTTTTTTGCTTATTTTTTCGTGCCGCCAATTCCATTTCATGTGTAACGCTTTCCGTAAAAAGCTGATAATCCGCGTCCTGCATAACAAAGTATGTTTTTTTCAGCAGCTCTCTATGGGTCATTTTTTTGCCGTTCAGACGAATTTCCCCAGTTCGCGGTGCCATAAGTCCGCACAGCACTTTAGAAAATGTTGTTTTCCCGGAACCGTTCGCACCGACAATTCCAATAATCCGACCTTCTTCGCCCCATGTAAAGTGAAAATTCAAATCATGGATAATTTCCTGCTTTCCGTAGTAAATACAGAGGTTTTGACACGTCAGTTCGTTTGCATCAGACCTCGCAGGAGTTTTCCTTGTAGGGAAAAGCACATTTTGTATGCTGCGTAAGCCGTATTCTCGCAGCACATCGGGCGAAAGGCAAGCAGCCTCCGCCGCACCCCATATTTTTTCAATTCTCCCTTTGCGCATATATACATATCGGTCGGCAATTCCTACAAGCCAGGAAAGGCGGTGTTCAGAAATAATGAGAGTTTTCCCCTCGGCTTTTAGTGTAAATAAAAGCTCACGGAGATTTTGTATTGTTTCTCCATCAAGGTTTGCCGTCGGTTCGTCCAAAACAATGACATCGGTATCCATTGCATAGATAGAAGCAACTGCCAGCCGCTGTTTTTCGCCGCTGGATAACCCAAATAAACTCCGATCTCGCAGTACGTCAATATTCATTCGGGAGAATGCGGCGTCCACGTTCTGATTTATCCGCTCCGTGGAAAAGGCAAGATTTTCACACCCGAAAGCCACTTCGTCCGTTGTGTTTACTGCAAAAAATTGTGAACGGGGATCTTGAAACACTGTGCCAATTTTGCGACTAAGCTCATACTGTTCCAATTTGTTTACTGGAACACCCTCGTACAATATTTCTCCTGTAAGCGTTCCTTCAAAAAAGTTGGGTATTAAACCATTGAGGCATCGTGTTAAAGTTGTTTTCCCGCAGCCACTTTCTCCCGTCAAAATAATGCACTCTCCTTTACGAATTTCCAAATCAATTCCATAAAGAGCGTTTATCTCCGGGGCGGCATCATATTGAAATTGTAAATTTCTTATTGTGATCATACTCATTCTGAACCTCCGCGCTACCCGCACAATGAATAAAGAAGTGTTCCGATATTAGCGCAAATCACCATCATCAGATACACAATATCCTTTATTCTGATTTTCAGAGGAACTCTCATCCCTCTTGGCACAGGATTTTCGATTGCACGAGTGACCGCAGCCGCAGACAATTCATCCGCTACCTTTATACAGCGCATGATAAAGGGAATAATCATGTATTCTGTGGTCATGGCAGGAGCTTTTGCAAAAGTAATCACATTTAAGGGGACGCCCCTTGTCTTCATGCCGTTTCTAATCTGTTCAAGCTCATGGCGAATGGTGGGAATAAATCGCAATGCGACAGCAAGCGCAAGCGTAGCTGATTTAGGGCAATGTAATTTTTGAAGCCCCATGAACAGCTCACTCACGCTCAGCGCCTTTAGCGACAGAATCATTACGCCCAGTAAGGGAGAGAGCTTGCGTAATAGGAAAACGGGCTGGACTATGATTTGCGGAGCGTTGCTCTCATTCAGTAAGGCATACAATCCGACAAGGAACGCAAACCATACGCCCAGCCGCAAAGCCTCCTTCGGGTGTTGCAAATATAACAGAAAGCTCATCAGAAAAATCACTTCACAAAGCATGGCTAACGGCTTAAAAATCCAAAATGCACATATCCCTGAAAGCACAATCTGAACAATCACTATCCGGGGGTCTATGCGGTGCATTAAATCACTCCTGCTTTTTCAAAATGCTTCTTCAACATTCTCTTTGCAATTACAGCACCTATCACAATTGCGATCAATGTAACCGGAATTGCAGCAAGCCCAGTCGTAGAATGTGCTGCTGCAATCATTGCATCCACGGTTTCCTTTGGACGGTCAAATCCATACCAAAATGCGGGATAATAATAGAGGGGTGCGATGGCACCTAAATAATATCCAACTGAATACAATCCAAAAGAAACGGTAAGCATTTTGTAATTCTGATACTTTGATTTGCTGGCAAGGACTTCGCCTACAACGCCAAACCCTAACATCCAAATCAAGACAAAAATACCGCCAAACAGCCCCCATAGAATGCCGACAATAGCAAAAGTCAATAAGACTGCGCCTTTCTTATGTACTTTTGCCATAATCAGCATATAAAGCGGCGCAGATAAAACGGCAACAACCGCAACGGAATACATATTCAACACCATGCTAATTCCCATCAAAGCTCCTGCTACCATTGTCACCACAAAAAGGAGTGCGCTAAAGATGCCTATGGTTGCAATGTCCTTCATTTTTAATTTGTTTTCATTAGTTCTGCTCATAGCAATAACCTCCAAGTTTTTGGTTAGATAACGCTAACTGCTATTAGTATAGCACGATGATTTTCTGCATAGTATCACTATCGGAAGTTCCTATATCACAAAAGAAAGAACTTCATGCGGTCTTTTCAGACTTACATGAAGTTCTTATCTATTGTTTTTTAACATTTCGCCGGGGGATATTCCATAATGCTTCCGAAAAAGCTCGATGAAATATCCCGTATGAGAATACCCCACCATCCATGTCACTTCCTGCACTGTATGTTTTCCAGTTTTCAATAATCGTATCGCTGCTTCCAGCCGTTTTTCTACAACATAATCATTAACTGTAACTCCAAAGCACCGCTTAAATCCATCCTTTAATTTTTGCTCGTTGATAGCAATCGCCTTTGCAACAATTGGAATTGTGAGGGGGTGGGCGAAGTTCTCACCAATAAATTCTCGTGCCTTCAACAGCGCATTGTAATCTTCCACACTAATACGGATGCCAAAGTCATCTGTAGGAGATTTGCAAATAACCTCGTCGCAGTAAACAGCAATTAACTCAAAAATTTTTCCTTGCAGATAGATCTTTTTCATTTCATCACAAAAGTGGCAAGCAAGGATTTCAGAGAGAATTTTACTGATGTTTGGTGTGTAGGTATATACTCTTACGGGCGCTGTTTTTCTTGTATCATATAATGCCCCCCTTATTTTGATACAGGTGAAAATTTGCTCAAAGATTTTTTCATCCAAAGTAATGCTAATGCCTTTGAATTTTCTGTTTCCGCTTATTTTACTTCGGCACTCCTTAAATGTTCCGTAGCGTACTTGGCTCTGCTGTGCCGCAATTTGAAATTGATGAACAACCTCGTTATTGATGTAAGACCACTCCATATTGCCATCAATGCAAAAGGAAATCTGAAACAGGCTCAAATCGTCGTGTGTTGTTGTCATTTCAATATCTTCCTGTGAAACAAACTCTGATGTTGTCAACAATATTCCATCGGTAATATCAATGTTTTCAATAGTACCATCTATGAGGGGAATGAGATATTGATTATCGGCTGTTTTATTTGCCTGCATAATCTGACTTGATGCAGCAATGCTTACAGCGGTGGGAACAAAACGAGCCTCAGGGTATGAAATAATAATAAGTCAACACCTCCTTGCGGTTAGCTGCCTCTAACTAATGCGCAAAAATCAATCTGCCGAAAGTGCAGGCAGATACTTATATATAAGTATAGCATTTTTTTAAGTTATATTCAAGGGCAAGAATGTAAATGTTTTTCCGCCTACAAACACAGAAAAGTTCCTTACGAAAAAGGCAAAAGAAAATTTATCTACACTGGAATCGACAGTGATTTATTTTTCTTTGTGGAGAAGATGGCTGTATGTTTATTTTCTTAATTCATCACTTGACATTGTGGCAAAGAAATGAGCATTTTTTGCAATAATCTGCGCATTGTTGTGCATTGTATTGCATCGAAGTATCCGATATGATGAATTTACAGTAAATAAGCATGAAAAGGAGCGCACACATGAACGCAGCGGAACTGATCGAATATATCCGCACTGCCGAAAAGAAAACGCCAGTCAAGGTCTACATTTGGGAGCGTTTTCCGACGAGCTTTCCGAATGCCAAGGTCTTTCCGGCCGGGGACGGGGCAAAAATCGTATTTGGCGACTGGCGGGACATCGGCCCCGCCATCGAGGCGCAGCAGGACGCCATTGCCGATATCGTGATCGAAAGCAGCTGCCGCAATTCAGCCGTTCCTCTGCTGGACACGAAGGATCTACGTGCCCGGATCGAGCCGGGAGCCATCATTCGAGAGCAGGTCGAGATCGGAGAGGGCGCGGTCATCATGATGGGCGCCATCGTCAACATCGGCGCAAGCGTGGGCGCAGGAACCATGATCGACATGGGCGCGGTGCTCGGAGGCCGCGCAACGGTCGGCGCACGCTGCCACATCGGCGCAGGCGCGGTGCTCGCCGGCGTGATCGAGCCTGCAAGCGCGACGCCCGTCGTCGTGGAGGATGAGGTGCTCATCGGTGCAAACGCCGTGGTGATCGAGGGCTGCCGCATCGGCAGGGGCGCAGTCGTTGCGGCGGGCGCGGTCGTCATCTCGGACGTACCGCCCGACACCGTGGTCGCCGGATGCCCCGCGCGCATCCTCAAGCGCAAGGACGAGACCTCCGCCGCCAAGACGGCGCTGGTGGACGCCCTGCGGGAGCTTTGAGCCGCAGACGCACGACATTCAAAAAGCAGCAAGGAAGGTTTACAAATATGCAAACGCTCACCCCCATGACAGTGGACAGACGCGCCCTGCACCGCATCCCCGAGCTGGGCGACGAGCTGCCCAAGACCATGGACTATGTACAAGATGTCCTCGGCACGCTCGACTGCGAGGTGCTTTTCCCACTTGACAGCGCTGTGTGCGCCTATTTTGACTTCGGAGCGGCGGATACGCTGGCATTTCGCGCGGAAATGGACGCGCTGCCCATCGCGGAGCGGACGGGGCTGCCGTTTTCCTCTCAGCACAGCGGAAAAATGCACGCCTGCGGACACGACGGGCACATGGCGATGGTGCTGGAGCTTGGCCGCAGGATCCGCACGAAGCAGGTGCTTCCGCACAACATTCTGCTGCTGTTTCAGCCCGCCGAGGAAACGACCGGCGGAGCCAGACGGCTTTGCGAAACAGGGGTCTTGGAGCGTCTGCGCGTCAAAGCCGTATTTGCCCTGCACCTCTGGCCGGGTCTTTCTGCCGGGATGATCGCCGGTCTGCCCGGCGCCATGATGGCGCGCTCGGCCGAGGTGACGTTCACCGCCGAGGGGCGCTGCGCACATTTCTGCTCCGCCGCCTCCGGCCGTGACGCACTTGCAGCCTGCGTGGAGTTTTACAGCCAGGCCGCGGCATTGCCGCTTCCGCAGGCTCCGCAAAGTCTGCTCGGCTTCGGGCGCATGGAGGCCGGAAGCGTCCGCAATGCAGTTGCCGGAAGCGCACGGCTGGAGGGCAGTCTGCGCGCGCTCGATGATGCTGCGTTTTGCAGCATCCAGGAGGCGCTGGAGACGATCAGCCGCCATGTCGCGCAAACCAGCGGCTGTGCGGCCGCCGTCCATTTCAGCGAGGGCTACCCCGCTGTTGTGAATCCGCCCGATTTGCTCCGCAGGGCTTCTGCGCTGTTTCCCATCGAGGCGCTGACTGCGCCAACCATGGCAAGCGACGATTTTTCATACTATCAGCGGCGGCTTCCCGGCCTGTTTCTGTTTTTGGGCTGCGGCGAGACATCGGCGCTGCACACGGCGGCGTTCGATTTTGACGAGCGCGTGCTTGAGGCCGGCGTGCGCTATTTTGAGACAGTCGCGGGAGGCGCAGTATGGTAGACAGGCTCTGCACATCGCTCGGCGGGCTCTCTTTGAGTGCCATTCGCCGCTATACCGCCCTTGCCGCAGAGCGTGAGGACTGCATCGTGCTGACCATCGGCGAGCCGGATCTTCCCACGCCCGCACCCATATGCGAGGCCGCTGTCCGCGCACTTGCAGGCGGCAGCACCCACTACACCGCAAACCAGGGCAGCGCTTCGCTCCGCGCGAAACTCGCCGCCTATGAGGCAAAAACGCGCCAGCTTGACTACGGACCGGACGAGATCATTGTCACCGCCGGTGCAACGGAAGCCATTTACTGCGCGCTGACCGGCATCCTCGACCCCGGCGACGAGGTCGTGATCCCGACGCCCGCCTTCGGGCTTTACGAGACCGTGACACGGCTCGCAGGCGCTGTTCCCGTGTATCTGGACACCGCCCGGACGGGCTTTCAGCTGACATATGAAGCGCTCTGCGCCGCCATCACGCCGCGGACAAAGGCGCTCGTGCTCAACAGCCCGAACAATCCAACCGGCGCGGTATATACGGAGAACTCTCTTGCGGCCGTCTGCCGCGCGGTCGGAGACAAGCCCATCTTTATACTCTGCGACGACGTTTACCGCGGGCTGTGCACGCAGCCCTGTCCGGATCCTGCGGCCCTGCCCGGCCTGCGGGAGCGGCTTTTGATCGCCCAGAGCTTTTCAAAGCCGTGGGCGATGACGGGCTGGCGCATCGGATATCTCATGGGCAGCGCGCCGGTCATCCGAAAGCTCACTGCGCTCCACGGGCATATTCTGACCTGCGCGCCCAGCATGCTCCAGGCCGCCTGTGAGACGGCGCTGGAAACCGACACGGTGCCGATGCGCGAGACCTACGCAAAAAGGCGGGCGCTGGTGCTGCGCCGCCTCCATGCGATGGGGCTTTGCTGCCCCATCCCGGAGGGCGCGTTTTATGCCTTCCCGGATATCCGTGCCTTCGGCCTTCGCTCCGAGGCGTTCTGCCTTCGTCTGATTGCGGAGGCCGGGGTCGCAGCAGTACCCGGAAGCTGCTTCGGAACAGAGGGGCATATCCGCATATCCTGCTGCTGCGGCGAGCAGACGCTCGAACGCGGCATGGATCGTCTCGAGGCATTTCTGGAAAAGCTCAAACAGGAAAGAAGAACTTGACGACCTACAGAAACAGGAGGTAGCTCAAATGAAACAGAAAACATTTTTCCGCGGCATCGCCACGGCGCTTGCCACCCCGATGACATCTTCCGGCGCCATCGACTATGAGGCCTACGGCAGACTCATAGACTGGCAGATCGAAAGCGGCGTCGCCGGGCTTGTCACCTGCGGCACAACGGGCGAGGCGTCCACAATGACCGCCGAGGAGCACCGCCAGACGATCGCCTTTGCCGTAAAGAGGGCCGCCGGGCGCGTGCCGGTCATCGCAGGCACCGGCGCAAACTGCACCGAAAAAGCCGTCGAGCTGACGCGGTTTGCCTGCGCCGCCGGAGCAGATGCCTGTCTGGTGGTGACGCCCTACTACAATAAGGCCACGCAGCGCGGGCTGATCGCCCACTATACCGCCATCGCGGACGCATCGGACAGGCCCGTGATCCTCTATAACGTTCCCTCCCGCACGGGCTGCAACCTGCTGCCCGAGACCTGCGCCGCACTTGCCGGGCATCCGCGCATTGCCGCCGTAAAGGAGGCAAGCGGAAACCTCTCGCAGATTGTATCGCTATTTCACAGGGCAGCGGCGTGTCTGGACGTCTATTCCGGCAACGACGATCAGATCGTGCCCATCCTCGCCATGGGCGGCGAGGGCTGCATCTCCGTACTCTCCAATGTGCTGCCCAGGGAGGCGGTTCAGCTGTGCGAGCTGTTCTTCTCCGGGGATGTGCGCGGCGCTGCGGCGCTCCAGTGCCGTCTGCTGCCCGTCATCGACGCGCTGTTTTCCGAGGTCAATCCCATTCCGGTCAAGGCAGCGCTGGCAAAAATGGGCTACGGCACCGACACGCTGCGTCTGCCGCTCACCCCGATGGAGGAAGGAAGCCGGGCCGTCCTTCTGAACGCGCTCAAGGCATGGGGTGTTTGAGATGACAAGGATCCTTCTGCACGGAGCAAACGGCGCGATGGGCAGAGCGCTTCGCGCGCTGCTGGACGCCGGATTTGCGGACTGCACCGCAGGGCCCATGGTCAGCCGCAGCGGAAACGGCGCGTTTGCGTCCTTTTCCGAAGTTCTGGAGCCTGCCGACGTCGTGCTCGACTTTTCCTTTCACACCGCGACCGAAAGCGCGCTTGGCTTTGCGCTGGAGCACGGCCTTCCCATCGTGATCGGCACCACCGGACACACGCAGCAGGAGTGCGCACGCATCGAGCGCGCCTCAGAGCAGATCCCCGTCTTTTTTTCCGGCAACATGAGTCTCGGCATTGCGGCGCTCCGCAGCCTTGTGCGCGAGGCCGCGCGCCTGTTTCCGGAGGCGGAGATCGAAATCGTGGAGACGCATCACAGCCGCAAGGCGGACGCTCCGAGCGGCACGGCGCGAATGCTCGCTGCCGCCGTTCAAAAAGAGCGGCCGGAGGCAGCGCTTGTGTGCGGCCGCAGCGGCTTTTCACCGCGAAAACACAACGAGATCGGCATATCCTCCATCCGCCTCGGCAGTGTGACCGGCATCCATGAGGTGCTGATCTCGACCGGAGCCGAAACGCTGAGTCTGAAGCACGAGGCGCATGACCGGCGGCTGTTCGCAGAGGGTGCGCTGCGGGCTGCCGTCTTCCTCTGCGGCAGGCAGCCCGGTCTTTACGATATGGACGATCTTTTGAAGGGAGACACCCTATGAAAACAGCAAAATTCGGCGGCACGTCTCTGGCAGACGCAGCCCGCTTCCGGCAGGTAAAGCGCATCGTATCGGCAGACCCGGAGCTGCGCTTTGTCGTGGTCTCCGCCCCGGGAAAGCGCTCTGCGGAGGACAAAAAGGTAACGGATCTGCTGTATGACTGCCATGCCGCTGTAAAAACAGGCGCAGACCCCGAGACTGCCTTTGCACCTGTCGCTGCGAGGTTCCGGCAGATCGCGCAGGAGCTCCGTCTCGGCATCGATCTGGAGGCGGAACTCCGGCAGATCGAAAATGACCTGCGCTCCGGCGCGTCTGCGGCATACTGTGCCAGCCGCGGCGAATATCTCAGCGGGCGGATGCTGGCAGCCCTGCTGGGCTGGCCGTTTCTCGACCCGGCGGAGCTGCACTTCTTTGACGCTGACGGCGTCCCGCAGTACAAGCTGGCGGAGCAGGCGCTAATGCGCAGGCTCCGCGACATGGAGCGTGCCGTCATGCCCGGCTTCTACGGCGGCGGCGCGGACGGCCGCATCCACACGCTGCCGCGCGGCGGCTCGGATATCTCCGGAGCGCTGCTGGCAAGCGCCTCCGGGTCGGATGCCTACGAAAACTGGACGGACGTGCCCGGCATCTTCCGTGCCGATCCTGCGATCGTGCCCAGCGCAAGGGCGATTCCCGCCATGGCCTATGACGAGGTACGGGAGCTTGCGTATATGGGCGCCAACGTGCTGCACGAGGACGCGGTGACGCCAGCCCGGCGTATGGGCATTCCCATTCACATCCGCTCTACGATGCAGCCGGACGCGCCCGGCACCCTCGTCTCCTCGCAGAGCCCTCCCTCCGCCTATCCCGTCACGGGAATCGCGGGGCGCAAGGGCTACTGCTCCATACAGGTGGAGAAGGAAAACATGAACAGCGCCGTAGGCTACTGCCGCAGGATTCTCTCGGTGCTCGAAACGCACGAGATCCCCTTTGACCACATCGCAACGGGGCTTGGCAGCATCTCGTTCATCGCCCCGGCCGCGGCGGTCTCCGCCTGCCGCGAGGCGCTTTTGTCGGACATTTCCGCCGCCGTCCGCCCGGACAGCATCTGCGTTGCAGACGGGCTTGCCATGGTGTCCATCGTCGGACGGGACATGGCGGGAAAGCCGGGCGTCTCCGGCCGTCTGCTCTGTGCGCTCGGACGCGCGGGCATCAACGTGCGGATGATCGTGCAGGGCACGCGCGAGATCAACATCACCGTTGGCATCAGCGAGCCGGAATATGAAAAAGCCGTGCACGCGGTGCACGGTGAATTCTTCCCGGAAGCGCCCCAGTGAGCCTTTGATCGCGCTCCTTCTTCGGTTCTGTTGACCTTGTTCCTTCCCCGGCGCGCCTCAGCCCGCCTTTTTTGATATCCTGCTGCGGAGCGCAGAAGCGCTCCGCTTTGTCCGATGCATAAAAAGCGGCCGGCAGCGTTCAACTGCCAACCACCAAAAAAAGCGGGGCAGTTCATCGCGCCCAAGGCCGCTTTTTGTGTCCTGTTTTATGAAAAAGACGCTTCTTCCGCGCCTCGCGTCAGGCGGGACAACGCACAGACCGCGTACATATAGCCTGCAAGGATCAGCGGTGCCGGCAGCCCGTAGAGCAGCGGCGCCGGGATGATGCGCCAAAACAGCTTGAGCACGCCGATCTCCGCGCCATAAGTGAAGAAGTAGTTCGCCTCCGGGTAGAGCGTGAGGCGCAACAGGAGATTGATAAGGTGCGCACCTACGGCAAGCAGGCCAAAGGTCTTGAGGATCCGCGGGATATCCTTGGGGTCGGGGCGGTAAAAGCCCAGCGTCACCAGACTCAGGCCGCAGACAACAAGGAGCGCGTGCGTCACATAGTAGCCAAAAATTCGCGGCAGGAACAGCGAAAAGCCGGAGAACAGAGGCTCCGGGAAGAGCAGCGCCATCAGTGCGCCAAGGGGCGCTACAAAGAAGGAAAAGCCCATGATCGAGCGGTTTCTCTTCCACACGCCCAGCGGGATCAGGAACAGATTGATGTTGCACAGGTGCAGCGGCAGCTCATTGAAAATGCTGAAGCCATTGGGATAGTACGCACGGATATACGCTGCGTCCATGGACAGTGAGAGCTTGTAGACGGTAAACAGCGCAAGATTAAAAAGGCACACGCCGATCAGAAACCGGGAGCGCCGTGCTTCCGGTTTTCCGCGCAGCAGCAAGAATATGAGCAGCACCGCTGCTGCCGTAAGCAAAAGCAGAAGCAAATGCGGCCCGCGAAGGGGCGTAATAGAAAATTCGTTCATTTCACACGCCGGAACGTCTTTCCGGTCTTCTCCTCAAGGAATCGTTTGAATTCCTCCACCGTCCCGCCGGTAAGAGTACGCTTGTCCAGAGGCTGCGCATAGCGTTTCTTCATCAGAAGGATGATGTAGTCCCGCGACTCAGTCAGTGCGTCGATCAGCTCATAGCGGAAGGTGGAGGTGGTGGCCGCCGTAACGACGGTATAAGAATCCTCGCTGAATGCGACATGATATTCCTTTGTGCCCGCCAGCGCGTTTTTGCGGGCGATCATGCCATTGAATCGGTCCTGAAACAGCAGAACGGACAGCAGCATCACCTCTGCCAGCAGGGAAATCAACGTTCTGGCATCAAGCGAAAAAGGCTCTCCATCGAATGGGATCAGCAGCAATGCGTTGAATAAAAAGACGCTCCAGCCAAAGATGGCCCAAAGGATGCTGCGTTTTCGCCGCAGCACCCTGCGCATCGCGCGGGCAGCTACGGTCATAGATCGATTTGTGATATTGCTGTGAATTTCAAATGTCATGCATATTCTCCGTTGTAAGTAATTCTGCAACCGCAGGGCGTTGGGGGCCTTGCAGCTGCCGCCGGGCAGCGCGGCTGGCGCTTGTTCATCGCGTCAGCCGCATCTCATTCTCAAACTGCTCCATCGCCTCCTGCCGGCTGGGAACTTGTGCAAGCGTGCAGGAAAGCGGCTGGCCGAACAGGGGCTGGGACAGAGTCTCCGCCCAATGCGTCAGCACCTCCGGAGTGAGGGGGCGCTCCTCCCGGAGAAAGATCACCCCGTAATAGGGCGGTACATACGGGGAAAGCAGCTGTGTCAGCGGGACGCCGCTCCGGACGGAGGCGTTGCAGAAATGCATCTCCGGCGAAAAAAGCGGATAGTACAGCGCCCCGACGAACCAGTCCTGTTCACCGCTTCTGAGCCGCCTTGCCTGCTCCAGAAAATGCGGATGATCCGGGTTATCCGGCTCCACAAACTCACCGTCCCGAATGGTCTGGTGAAGTGCGAGGAGGTTATGGAAATCAAAGTGGAAAAAGGGCGCCTCTCCCGCCTCGTCCTCGGAAAGAGAAAACTCAGCCGCGTGGAAAGGCTCCCAGTCCTGGCCGCAGCGGTAATAGCCCCACCAGTAGTTCCAGTCATGAATATGCAGATATTTTTTTGATTTGCAGCCCATAGATGTACTCCATTCTAACAATGTCGGCACAAGAGAAAATCACAGGAAACTCTCCACCCGGTACCAACAAAAGTCTTTTCTAAGTCCGTCCTTTTTCAAGAAAGGTGCCCAAAGGCAGAGCGGTAATCTTCTTATCTGCTTACCGGAATGGATATCTCGAAAACGGCGCCGGTGTCTCCGTTATACGCGCGGATCGTCCCTCTATGCAGATGAACGATCTCCTTCGTCAAGGCAAGGCCGATGCCGGATTTACCGCTCCGCCCCATGTAGAAACGATCAAAGATGTGGGGAAGATCTTCCTCGGCGATGCCGTCCCCGTCGTCCTGTATGCGTA
>ENA-ORLF01000012-ORLF01000012.1-human-gut-metagenome-genome-assembly--contig:-NODE-12-length-134897-cov-5.96207_pt1 | contig 134897 bp, 105 predicted proteins | sample MGYA00243066_ERZ508822 | MGnify/ENA primary metagenome ERZ508822 (study PRJEB26277, sample SAMN04329791) | human gut metagenome | biome: human-associated habitat | host: Homo sapiens | place: USA... | reverse complement strand
CCCCCACTCCTGTTCCCGCCCCCACTCCTGTTCCGCCGCCGTCTCCCACGCCGGTTCCTCCCCCTTCCGCCGCTTCAGGTCCGCCTCCCCATCCCGGACCGCCTCCATCTCCCGAACCGGGTGTTTCACCGCAGTCCAACAGTGATAATTTTGCGCTCGTTACGGCGATTTCTCCTCTGCTCTCCCTGTTTACGATGGCTATTCCCGGACCGAACGTCGTTGGCCCGCTCATCTGCTGGCTGATCTGGAAGCAGGACTACCCCCTGGTGGACCAGATAGGCAAGAACGTTATCAATGCCCAGATTTCCTGGGGAATTTACCTGCTGGTGTCCTGGGCGTTCTTCGGAGTTCTGACCCTGATCTTCATTGGTTTCCTGTTCATTTGGATCCTTCCTTTGGTGTGGATCATCCTGTCCGTCGTGTACACGATCAAGATATCCAACAGGGAATACACGTACCAGATGCCCTTCACGATCACGTTCATCAAATAATCTCCGGATTGACCGAGAACATTCAACAGGGGCCGTCCTGCGCAACAAGCGGGGCGGCCTCCTTTTTTGAATCCGGTTATTCTGTCGGATAGGTGCGTGTTCCGTCCCCTGAAAATCTGCCGCCGTCCGGGGAAGCTGTTTCCGGTCCCGGCTTGTCCGGGAAAGGCAAAACAGGCTCTTTTTCCTGCCGCGGGCCGATGAAAACCTGGCTCCGGGAAAGAAAATTTCCGCCTCATTCCGGGAGAACAGGGCCATAAGTATCATCGGACCGGAAACTCTTGTCTTCGGGGAATCCGGCCGTGAAGGGGGCATGGCCGGAGGCCGGGCTGCCGCGGGATTGCGGCGGAGGACTAGAAAAAAGGAAAGCTTCCGCCTTTCCCGGTTAAAGGAAGATGCGGCACCCGGAGGAGGGGAATTCCCCTGCCTGCCTTCCGGCCAGGGGTTATTGGCCGGCCAGTCCCTCCTGAGCGTCTGTGTTCAGATGGGTATTTCCCGGTCGCTGCCGCCGTACATGAAGGTATGCAGCAGGCGCGTGACTTGGTTCTGGTCGGAATGAAGCTGTGCGGCGGGGCGCAGGGCGGCATACGTCAGGCTGTCGTGCCCGGTAAATTCCCTCATGTGGAATCCCTGGAAATTGGTCATGGGCTCGTTGTCGTGGTACAGCTTGCCCCTTCTCAGCAATTCGTCAAAGACGTGTTCCGCCTCCCGTGTGCGGGTCAGCGCCTTTTCCGGGTGCGGCACGCGGATGACCAGGGCGCCTCCGTCCCCGCGGAAATTGATGCCCGCGCCGGCCATGACGTCCGCGGAAGGCTGGCTGGTGATGCTGCCGAGCAGCAGCACCCCGTTGTCCACCAAATGGATGCGGTCGCAATGGGCGTATTCCTTCACGTGAAGCACGCCTCCGTAAATGTGGGTGGAAACGCTGCCCGTCAGTTTTTTAATGCGGGCCAGTCCGTGCCTGATAATGAACTCCGAGCCGTCGCAGGGCAGGTCTATCTCCGAGGCAAAAAGCCAGCCGTCCGTCATCGTGATGCGCCCTTCGTGCTCCCTGGCGCCCTGGATGCGCCCCTGTCCCATCAGCACGCGGCCGCCGTTGATCTCCAGGCTCCCGTTGGCCTTGTCCCCCAGGAACATGGTCATGTGGTCCGGCAGGTTGCCGATGAGCGTCAGGGTACCCCCGTTGCGCACGGCCAGGTGGGCGGTGCCGTGGCCGTGGTCCGGCTGGTTGGGGCCGCCCACATAGACGGGGGCGTTGATGATGTAAAGGCTGCCTCCGGCGTCAATGGTCAGGGAATCCTGAACATCCGTCTGTCCCTGGACCACGTCATTGGTGATGGTCACCGGGCACATATAGGAAACGCGGTTCATGGATGACGCTGAAAGCGGCATCATTCCCGTCAGGATGAATGGGTTGATATTGCTCATGGTATTGGTTCTACAGCTGGGTTGGAATTTGCGGCGTAGTAATAGTACGCCAATATGTTTGACCGTCCGGAAGTGAAAAATGTTCGGGTAAATTTCCTGATTTTTTCCGGGTGGGAGCGGAACGGTGAAAGGAGGATCGGGGGTCATTCCCATTCCACGCGGGTAAGCTCCAGCTCCCGCCCCCGGAGGATGGCCAGGGCGGGCTCCCCGCAGCCGGGGCAGATGTAGCCGTGGTACGTGAAGAGAAAATCCTCTTGGCAGTCGTCGCAGCGGCAGAGGGCCTCCACCCAGGTGACTTCCAGGGCGGCGTTCTCCGCCGCGTAGGCGTCTTTCAGGGCCAGAAAGGCGGATTGCAGGGCGTCCGGCACCACGCCGCTCAGGCTGCCGATGGTCATGTGCACGCGCACCAGCCGGGAGCCGCCGTTTTCTTCCATGAGGCGGCGCGCCATGTCCAGCGCCCCTTCCATGATGCCTACTTCATGCATGGGAGTTTTCCCGGTCCGCGCAGTCCTCCCCCGCCCGGGCAATGAGGTTTCCAATCAGCTCCAGAGCCTGCGGCATGGCCGCCCGCACCTCTGCGGACATGGGCTGGCAGAACTCCGTGTGCGCGGCCTCCACCCCCACCAGCGTGATGGCGCGCGGCAGGGTGCCGCAGAGCTGGGCGGCGCCCAGCACCTCTTTCATGCCTATCTGGTGCGGGGAAATGACGCGGGAGAAATGGCGGGGGAGCTCCTCCTTGCTGCGCGTGACGAGCGTGCCCGGTGCGGCCCCCGTCTTCACGGCGTCCACCAGGATGACCGTGTCCGCGTCTTCCAGCAGGGGCAGCAGCGTCATGCCCAGGGTGCCCCCCTCCTCCACATGCACCAGCGGACCGTAGTCCCGTTCCTGGAGCCGTTTCGCCAGCTCCACGCCCACTCCGTCGTCCCCCATGAGCGGATTGCCCACGCACAGCACGAGCACGGGATAGGCGTTCCCCTTCACGGGGCAGCCGCGCAGGGCTTCCATATATTCTTCAGCTTCCATGAACGTTGATCCGGTATTATTCATCCCTGAATTTCACACCCTTGCGCAGCCAGCGGCCGCCGCTGAACATGGAGGAAATGGTGCCGTCCCGGTCCACGTTCCCGGAAAGAATGGACAGGTACACGTGGATCATGGCGAAGATGATGAAGCACCACATCCCGATCAGGTGGATCAGGCGCACGTACGGAACCCCGATCAGGTCGTTTAGCGGCATGAACCAGTGGTAGAACCAGTGGCGCGGCTCATACAGCGCGTACAGGGCCAGCCCGGTGACGATCATGGTGGTGAACAGGACGTACACGCCCGTGTATGTCCACTGCTGGAGGGGATTGTGGCCGATGTAGCGCGGGCCGTCATAGCTCCGCGCAAAAACGTAGTCCACCGCCGTGGTGTACAGGTCCTTCCACTGTTGTCTGGAGACGGGGAACAGCGCCCGGAAGCTCTGGTACTTGTTGGAGGCCATGAAAAAGCAGGAAAAGCGGAGCATCATCACCACCACCAGCGTCCAGCCCAGGGCGTAATGGACGAAGCGGAGCGTGCCGAATTGGAAAGCGCCGTGCAGGTCCCCCATTTTCAGGAACCAGCCTTCCGCGATGCAGATGCCCGTGGCGGCCAGGCCGATGATGCAGAACACCCATGTCCAGTGCAGCACCCGCAGCGGCCAGTCCCAGACGTGGAAGTAGCGGAAATTGGCCTTGGCCTTGGAAAGATGGCGCACGTCCCGCATGGCGTGCATGGGCACCACGCCCAGCAGGCGCCACGGGGCGCCGGAGCGGTGCACGGCAATTCCCACGGGCTGGAAGCCGGACGGATCGTAGGCTTCAAAAGCCTTGTTCATGCGTTCCTTTTCCAGATTGCTGACCTCGCACAGTTTTTCCAGGGCGTTCAGGTTGCCGCGGGCCACCATGAAGGGGACGGCGTCTTCCTTGTCCGCGGCCTTCAGGATGGCGGTGCTGTAATGGCGTTCTCCGGACGGGGCCTCCCAGGAATCCGCCTGCTGGGCGTAATTCAGCTGGATGCCGCGTTCCCGTGCCGCGTGCAGCAGGGCCAGGTCCCCCGGGTCCGTGCTCCCGTTGGGGGAGGCGCACACGGCCAGCGCCAGGATTTCCTCCGGAGAGTAAACGGTACTGGCCGGAATGGCATCCTCCACCACCAGGGTGAGGTCTTCATTGATGAGGGTCGTTTTCACGGGTCCTGTCTGGTCAGAATGGCCTCTCCCTCTTCGTCAAACAGATGGACGGCGCAGGATTGGCACGGGTCATAGCTGTGAATGGTGCGCAGGGGCTCCACGGGGCGGGACGGGTCCACCAGCGGATGCGTTCCGGTGTGGGCCAGGGAATACTCGTACGGCCCCATCTGGCCTTCCGCGTCCCGTCCGGAACTGTTCCAGGTGCTGGGAACCACGGCCTGGTAATTCACCGTCTGGCCGTTTTCAATCCTTACCCAGTGGCTGAGGCTGCCGCGGGGGGCTTCCACCCAGCCCACACCCTTGCAGGAGGAGGGCCATGTCTCGGGCTCCCATTTCTCCGGGTTGAAGGTGGCGGTTTCCCCGTTCTTGATGCGGTTCGTCATTTCCTGGAGCTGGTCCACCATCATGTCCACATTGATCATGGCGTCCAGGGCGCGGCCGTACACGCGGCCCAGCGTGGAATTCATGAAGGCGTTGTCGCGCGGCAGCCCCAGCTTGTCGCAGGCGGCGTCCACCCGTTCCACGATGGCGGGAACACCCTGGGCGTAGCCGATCATCATGCGGGCGTTCGGGCCCACGGCCATGGCGTGGCCGTCGTAGCGCGGAGCCTTCACCCAGGTGTACTGGGGCCGGTCGGAAAGCCATTTGTAGGGAGGCCTGGGCCCGTTGTAATCCGCGTCCGTCTGGCCGTCGTACGGGGCCAGCCCCGCGTCCCGGCCCTCCGTGTACTTGTACCACGCGCTGGTGACGAACTCCTTGATCTTGTCCTGGTCAAAGGGAAGGACATTCTTGTAATCCCCGTTCAGCAGCACGCCCGGCTTGATCATGCCCTTTCCGGCGGGGGCCCCGGTATTGATCTCAGACGGGTCCCCGGTGCAGAACAGGTTGGGATTGGACGCGCCGATGTGGGCGTAATCCTTGTAAAAACCGGCAATGGCCACGATGTCCGGGTAGTACACCTTGTGGATGAAATCGTGGCAGGTATCCACGAGCTGCTTCAGGTAGCTCAGGGAAAACTGGTTGATGGCCTGGTCGTTGTTCATGTTGATGGCGCAGGCCATGCCGCCCACCAGGAAATTGGGGTGCGGGTTCTTGCCGCCCAGGATGGTGTGGATCTTGATCATGTCCCTCTGCCAGACGAGGGCCTGGAGGTAATGCGCCACGCCCAGCAGGTTCACCGCCGGCGGGAGCTTGTAGGCGGGGTGGCCCCAGTACCCGTTCGTGAAAATGGAATACTGTCCGTGGGCGATGGAATCCTTCAGCTTCTTCTGCACCCCGGCAAAATACGTGGCGGAGGAAAGGGGCCAGTCGGAAAGGGACTTGGCAATCGCGGCGGTCTCATTCGGGTCCGCCTTCAGGGCGGAAACCACATCCACCCAGTCCATGGCCTGGAGCTGGTAGAAATGGATCACGTGGTCCTGAATGCCCAGCGCGCCGCTGACCAGGTCCCGCATAAGTTTGGCCTGGATGGGCACGGGGTATTGCAGGGCGTCTTCCACCGCGGCCAGCGCCGCAATGGCGTGGGTGCCCGTGCAGACGCCGCAGATGCGTTCCACGAAGGCCCACACGTCCCGCGGATCGCGCTTGCAGGCGATCACTTCAATGCCGCGGTACTGGGTGGTGGACGTCCAGGCGTTCTTGATCACGCCGTCTCCGGCCTCCATCTCCACCCGCAGGTGGCCTTCGATGCGCGTCACGGGGTCGATGACCACGCGGCTGGATTCCGGAACGGCCGCTGATGTGTAATTGCTCATGGTAATCTGGTGTAAAAGGCTTCTTATTCTTCAGTTTCCTTGTCGGGGGAGCCGGGCGCGTCCCCGAAGGCGGGCAGGGAGACGTTCGCCTCCTCCTTCATGTGCTGCCGCCTGTAGTGAATGGCGGACCCCACCGCATGGGCGGCGATGGCCGTGCCCGCGGCGGCTACGCCCACGGCGCCGATCACGTTGGCGGAGGCCTCCACGCCGAAACCGTTCACGTTGGGCAGCGTCTTGTAGAAGGGAGTCATGCGGTCGAAGAAATACAGCTCCGTGCAGCCGATGCACGGGTGCCCGGACTGGATGGGGAAGCTGACCCCGCCGTTCCACTTGACGATGGGGCAGGGAGAGAAAGTATCCGGCCCCTTGCAGCCCACCTTGTACAGGCAGAAACATTCGCGCGCGTTCTCGTCGTCAAACACGTTCACGAACTGGCCGGCGTCAAAATGGGCGCGGCGCGGGCAATTGTTGTGGATGCGCGTGCCGTACGCCATCAGGGGGCGCGTTTCCAGGTCGCACTCCGGTGCGCGGTCAAAAGTGAGAATGTACATGATCACGGCCGTGATCACGTCCCCGATGGGGGGGCAGCCTGGCACGTTGATGACCGTGCGGTCCGTCAGGATGTCCCGCACGCCCACGGCCCCCGTGGGATTGGGGCGTGCTGCCTGGATGGAGCCGAAGTAGGCGCAGGAGCCCACGGCCAGGATATAGGAGGCGTTCTCCGCGCAGCGGCGCAGCAGGTGTTCCACCGTTTCCCCGGCCACGGTGCAGTAAATGCCGCCGTCGTTGACCGGAACGGACCCGTTGATGACCAGGATGTGGGGTTCCTTGATCGCCTCTTCCAGCGCCTGGTTGGCCGCCTCCCCGGAGGGGGCCATGAGCAATTCCACATACGGCATGGACACGGCGGAAAGCACCATGTCCCCGATCTCCTCATTATAGCTGCGGATGGTGCTTTCCAGGCACCCGGTGCATTCCTGAAGCTGGAGCCAGATAACCACGGGACGTTTGAGATTCGCCATCTTGTCCGCGATTTCCTGGGCGTTGGAAACGCCGCCGCTCACGGAGGCCACGCCCATCAGGGCGATCATTTTCAAGCACCATTTATTGAATTCCCGGCGGCTGACGCCGCGCCGCTCCATGTGTTCCCCCAAGGTTTCCCCGGGTCGCCAGGTGGTTAGAATCTCATGGTTCAGGGAGGCCTGTTCCGCCTCCTTCAGGGAAGATAGCTCAGTGCGCTTCATGTGCGTGGTCCGGGTAAATATGTTTCCATTTAGACACGATTTCCGGGAAATGCGATCAATATTTTCCAATATTTCCGGTGCGTCCCCTTACCAGGACCACACGTTCTGGATCTGGAAAACCACGGCGGTCTGGCCCCGGCGGCCGTTGACGGGATTCTTCACGAGCTGAATGTCGGGCTGAAGCGTCATGGTGGGCGTTACCTGCATCACGTAGGTCAGTTCAATGCCGTATTCATTCTTATTCACGTACGGTCCGTTCTTCCTGGCCCCCTGCTGCCAGAGGAAGCCCAGGCCCAGGTAGCCGTCATTGGACGCGCCCTTCCCGTAAAAGGGGGAAAGAAGCACCAGCCCCGTGGTGGCCGCGCAGCGTACGCCGGTCAGCGTGGCCGCGTCGTCACTGGCCCAGCCGCCCCGGAGATACCCGCCCCGATGCCTGTTGCGGCCCAGCTGCTGCTGGAAGTTGACGCCCACGCCGCCCCCGTTTTCGCTGTCGCTGGTGGTGAAAAAGGGCTGGAGGCGGTACACGCCCGGCCCCCATCCGCAGAAATCCTCCGCCACGTAGCCGAACTCAAGCACGTTGGTCCAGTTGTCCGAGTTCATATTCTTGAACGGATTGTGGTTGGCTGTCATGTTGTTGGCGGCGGTGGCGCCCATCACGTAAAAGGAGGTGGTGGGCTGCCAGGCAAAATGGAAACCCAGGGAATTATCCGTGAGCGGAAGCATGGGATTGTTGCCGAAAACGCTGTTGGTCAGGTTATTGTTGTGGGAATTGGCGTATGCGTTGTGGTCCATGTAATTGGTGGTGTCCAATTGTCCCGCCATCAGCAGGAGCTTGCCGCCCGCGCCCACCCAGGCCAGGCTCAGGTTGCTCAGGTGCGGATCCGGCCCCTGGAAGGAACTGGTGGGATTCTGGAGGGAGCCCAGCGTGGTCTGGGGGCCCGCATTCCCCTCATTGAAATGAAAACCGTTGCCGAAGTCGAACTCGGATGCCAGGTACGTGCCGCTGCCCGGGGAATTGGTGCGGAACAGGGTGATGTTGGTCAGCAGGGAACCGTTGTGGGAGGCGAAATCCTTTCTGCCGTTCAGGCCGCCGCCCGTCAGGCCCGTGTAATTGAAACCGTACTGGGCGGAATAGGTGATGCCGTATCTGGACAGGGCTGTTTTAATTTTTTGCGCTCCTGTGGAAATCATGTCCTCGCGGATCCAGGCGTTCGGTTCCACGCAGGTATTGCCGAAAACGTAGGAACTGTCCAGATACGGCATCATCTTGAGGGGCTTGGGCGCAAAAAACTCAATGCCGGGCTTGGACGGGCGGGAAAGGTGCTGGAGAAGAATGCTCGGCTTGGTGGGCACGCCAGGCGTGCGCTTGGTGATCTGTTCCTCCGGCTTCAGCCCCTTGATCAAGCTGGGGCTTATTTCCCTGCCTTCCAGCGGCCTGACGCGCAGGCCGCGTTCCGTATTCAGGTAAACGCCTTCCGGGGACGGCTGGGGCTGGAGAACCTGCTGGGCCAGCACGGGATCACAGGAAACAAGGGCGGCGACGGCAAAAAAAGGAGGAAGCAATACATGTTTCATATGACAGTCAGACAAGGCCGTACCCGGAATTGTCATAACGCGGATAGCATGCTGACACGAATACCCGGCAGACCCTCGCAAAAAGGGGCGGAGGGCCGGGCGCCTCCCGTAAAAGCCGGTGAATCCCGGAGCGGTTTCTTCTGCGGCGTTCCGCCGGGACTGCCGGACCGGGCTGTCCGTGCGGAAATCCCGTAATTCCGGGGTCAGTCGTTCCCGTACAGGGGGGGAACGGGAGCCTTTGCCGGAAGCGTGTACAATTTTTCAATATCGTCCAGGTACCTGGCGATGGGCGTGTTGGCCGGAGCCTCCTGCTCCCGGATCAGCTTCATGGTTGCCGCGTAGGAATCAAACGTCTTTCCGGAACCGGTCCGGGTGTTGATTTCATACCAGTCCATATAATCCCGTACGCGCCGGGCCGTTTTCATGGAAAGTTCCCGTATTTCCCGGAGCTGGCTGATTTTCGGAGCGGCTTTCCTGCGGTCCAGCCTGTCCGTCTGCATCAGGGCGACGAGCTTGGCGTATTCCACGATGACGGGACGGTAGGAAGGGAACGAGCGCCTGCTGAGGTTGAACAGGTTGCCGGATATGTTGGAAAGCTGCCTCTTCAGGTCGGTCAGGGAGGCGGCCTCCTCCAGATTGTCCACGGGAAAAGTGGAGGTGGTCCGCGTGTCCGGATCGTACTTGACCAGGGTGAGGGCTTCCTGCAAATGCCTCTCCGTCTCCATGATCGTGAGGGTTTCCGTCACGGGTGGGGTAGCCATGCGGGAAAGCTGGAGCGTCCACCATTTGTGCAGGGAGGAGGGCGTCAGATTGAGCTGGGGAAAATGGCGCTTGATGAGGTTTTTGGGATCGTCCCCCCCCAGAATCGCCTGGTCCAGCAGTTGTTTCATCCCTTCCGGGCCGTTTTTCTGGTTCAGCAGGCAGAGCATCAGGGCACCGCAGGAAGTCTGGTAGGCGGCGTAGGAGGTGGCGTCCAGCTCCTTCTCTGGCTCCCGGCTTTTCAGAATATCGTCCGGGCTCATGATGCCGTCCTGCTGGAACAGGGTGGAATACAGCGCGCGGTCCGCTTCATTGGTCTGCCACAGAACGGCCTGTTCCAGCCCGGTAATGAGCCAGGCAGGAAGGCTGACCTGTTCCGGCAGGCCCTCCGGATCGATGTTCCGCAGCATCATTTCATAAAGCAGGGTGGAAATGACCGCGTTCCGGAGCCTGTCCTGGTTGATGCCGCGGCCCAGGTGGATGTAAATATTGTACGTGATGGCGTCCCCCAGGATAGTGGTCTGCATGCGGATGGGATTGGGCGGAACCGGGGTGCCCGGTTCCCCCAGCAGGCGGATGATGATCCGGTTCTTCCACTCGTTCGGCTGCTTGAGGATTTTCAGCAGCGCCGTACGCATGGAATCCGCGCGGGAGGCGATGGCGCCGGCCAGCAGGGCGTCCTGACCAATCACGTGGAACTGCTTGGAAGAGGAAATGCTGGTGAAGGGCTGTCGCTGTACCGGGGCTTCCGTGGCGGGAGCCGCCGCGGGCGGGGTTGCCATTTCTCCGGACGGAGCCGCAGGAGCGGGAACGGGTTCGGCAACGGGCGCAACGTTGGACCGGCCCTGCAGAACGGGGCGGTCGGAGGAATCGTCCAGATGGTCCGTGTTCGGAACGGGCAGGGGGACTGTTTCTTCATGCGCGGCGGCAGGCGGCGCGCTTTCTTCCCGTTCCGCCTCCTGTCCGCAAACGCAGGGAACAAGGAGCAGGAGGGGCAGAAGAAAGCTGGTGCATGTTCCTCCGGGAATCATCGGTCGGGATCGGGTTAATCGAATTGTTCCGCCAGGCAGCCGAAATCCTCTTCCGCATGACCTTCGCGGCACAGGCGGTCCATGATGGAGGAGACGAGCGCCGCCGCGGGAGGCTGGATGCCCTTTTCCGCCGCCAGTTCCTGGGCGTAAACGCTGTCTTTCCTCATATTGTCCAGGGAAAAGTGGGTGGAAAAATCGCGCTCCGCCATCAGGGGAAGCTTGAACGCCGCCAGCGGGGAGGCGATGACGTTCCGGGAAATGGCCTGCCCCAGCAGTTGCGGGGAAATGCCGTAGGCCTGGGTGATGGCCAGGGCTTCGCTGAGGCTCTGGACCATCGTGGCGGAAATCATGTTGGTGACCAGCTTCACGACGGTGCCGGCGCCCACGCCGCCCGCATGGAGAATATCCTTCGAGCTGTGTTCCAGAACGGGGCGCATGCGGTCCAGCGTGGAGGAATCCGTTCCCGCGTAATAAACCAGTTCTCCCTTTTCCGCGGGCATGCGGGAACCGGTAAACGGGCAGTCCACATACGTGCAGCCGATCCCGGAGCACATCAGGGAAAGCTTGTCCACCGTGGCCAGGTCGATCGTGGAATGGTTCAGGATCACATGTTCCGGGGTGAGGGCTCCCCTCATCTGTTCAAACACCTCCAGGCAGGCGTCCCTGTCCTTGAGGTAAATCTGGATGATTCGGGAGGCGCGGACGGCGTCCGCCGGGCTTGCGGCCGCGCGGGGGTAACCTTCACGGGGCGTGCGGTTCCAGACGGTCACGTCGTCTCCCAGGGAGATCATGTGGCGGGCAATGCGCGAGCCGATGATCCCCAGGCCGAGGATGGAAACTTGATGCATAACGGGATTCGGGAATGAAAAGAGGGATCAGGAACCGATGCGGAAACGGCTTCTTCTGCGCGGTTTTTCCGTGGCTTCCGCCTGTGCCTGTGCCTTGGCGGGCGCGGCCTCCGCCTGCTGGCCGGCGGCAGTAGGCACGGGGCCTGCCTCCTTCACCTGGGACGCCAGGGAAGCGGATTCCGGTTCCGTACGGAGGCTCACGGCGATGTGCCGGGATGCCGGAGCGGGGCGTTCCTGGGCGTTCGGATCTTCCGCAATGCTGGCGGGAACTTCCCCGGCTTCGTGCGGAATGGCTTTCGGGTCGCTTACCGCAACGGCCATGTGGGTGTCGGGAACGTCCGGAGCCGGTGCGGCTTCCTTCTCCGCCTGCTTGCGGCGCGGCAGCGTGCTGGTGCCGGTGATGGCCAATTCCAGGTCGGAATCCGGCAATCCTCCGCAGCGGATGGCGGCGTCATAGCTCTTGCGGGCCTGCGCGGTACGGCCCAGCCGGGAATAGGTCCATGCCAGGTTGAAGTGGGCTTCGGAGGATTCAGGAAGGATCTTCAGCGCGTTTTCAAAATGGCCCACCGCCTTCTCGTAATTCCCGGCGCTGGTTTCCAGATTGCCCAGGTAAAGCATGGCCGGGGCGTTGGCGGGGTCCAGCCTGACGGTCTCCGTCAGGGAAGCCAGAGCCTGCTGGTCGAGCCCGGCGCGGTACTGCGCCACCCCCATCATGAACCATGCGGGGGAGGAGCGGGCATCCAGGTCGGTGGCCTTCTTAAGATATTCTATAGCCTTCTCCGCCTTGTTGCGCTGGAGCAGAATGGTTCCCAGGTTCACCAGGGCGGGGACGTGGTTGGGCTGCAAATCCAGAAGGGTGCGGTAGAGCTGTTCGGCCGCCACGTAGCGCTTTTGGGCAAAGGCTTCCGCGGCTCCCTGGCCCAGGGCCTCTACCTTGAGTTGTTCGCGCACGGCGGTTTTTATGCCTCGGTCTGCCTGGTCCGGAACGGCGGAGGAAGCTGAAAGAGCGGCCAGTTTCGCCTGCTCATTGAACTGGCGCGTCAAATCCTCCAGTTTCCGGTTGAGTTCCTCCACCTGGCGGTTTTTCTGTTCCACCGCGTCCCTGGCTTTTGCCAGGGCTTGCGCCTGGGCCTTGTTCGCCTTGCTGTTCTTGGACGCGTCATTCTTCATTTTGCTGCGCGCCAGTTCCAGCTCCTTGGAAAGCTGGGCGGCCTTTTCCCGTTCCGCGGAAAGGTCCCTGGCCAGCTTGTCCATTTCTTCCCTCTGCCGGTCAGTCAGGAAAAGTTTTAACTTGCTGTCCCCCTCAAGGGCGTTGACGATCTGCTGTTCGGCGGGCGTCAGCTTGATGATGTCCGTGTTATTCAGCAGGGCCGCAATGTCCTTTGTCGCCGGGTTTTGCTGGAACTCCCTCATGTAAGTGTTGATGAGCAGGGTGCGGCTCTGGTCCTGGATGGAGAGAATGCGGTTCTGCTTGGCGATGATGGAGCGCATCAGCGTAACTTCTTCCATAAGCAGGGGGCTTTTTTCCGGATGCTCGGACAATTTGGAAAGTTCCACATCCGCATTGATCAGCTTGGTCATCATCTCCGTGATGCGCTTGCGGTAGCCGATATTCTCGTCGCGGAGGGCGATCAGCTTCTGCTTGAGCCCGGCGGACTCTGTACGGGCTTCTTCCAGAGCCTTCAGGTTGGCCTTACGCTGCTCCTCGGAATCGGAATTGGCCGTTTCCAGCGCGGCGATCCTGTCCTGCGCATCCTTGAGCTGGGCCGTCAGGGTCATGTTGCGGTCCAGCAGGTTCCTGGTCTTGTCCGGATTGTTCAGTGCCACCAGAGCCGCCAGCTGGTCGCGTTCATTCTTCAGAGCGTCTCTGTCGTCCGTCATCTTCTTCAGGGCATCTTCATAATCCTGAACCTGCTGCTGGAGGGAAGCTATCAGTTCCAGATGCTGATCTCTTTCCTTCGTCAGCGTGGCGACGGTCTGTTCCAGTTCCCGCACGCGCGGAATCAGGGTCTGGAGAAGCTTGTTATTCTCAGCCCTTTCGTCTTCCATCTGTTTCCTGACCTTGATCAGCTCGTCGCGATAAACGGACTCTCCCGTGGCGGACACGGCCAAGTCTGACAGCGCTTTTTCCAATTGCCTGCGGGTGCGCTTGAGAGCATCAATCAGGGCCTTGTTTTCCATTCTGGACTTGTCCAGGGCGTTGCGGATGCGGTCATAGCTGCTTTCCACGATTGCCGGAGGGGCGCCGGGAGACACGGACAGCCCCGGAACAGGATTGATGAGAGGTTCCCCTGGCGTTGCCGGGAATTCCACGCCCTTGTACCCGGGTGGCAGGGCAATGTTGGGTTTGGGTCTGGGACGGTTTGCGGAAGGGACGGCGGCCGGCTGTTCCACGGCCAGAGCGGGCCCTGCCGGGCGCGCTGCCGCCTGCTGCTGCGCCAGTTTTTGCCATTGGTCCAGGTTTTCCCTGTTGATCTGGCGGCGCTGTGCGAGCAGGTTGGGCCTCCATTGCGGATAGGCCTTGACCAGGCGCGCCAGTTGTTCCTCCGCCTGCTGGGTGAGGCGGATGGCTCCCACGTAATCCCGCTTCTCCGCCAGTCCGGCGGACTTGTTGACCAGGCTGAGCGCCTCCACGTACATGTCCGAGGGATCCTGCCACGTTCCGGAGGCTGGGGGCATGGGGGGCGGCACATAGATACCCTCGGCCATGAGCGGCAGGGCGCCGCAGGAAAGGGCCATAGCAAGGGTAACGCCAAGGGGGAGAGGAGTCATCATGGGGAGAAGCTCTGTTTACATACTTCAACCCGGACTAAACTGCAAGGATAAACCGTGTCCTTGTGCTTGTGTTCGGAATACGGAGTGCTAGACTTTGCGGCAATCCTTGATTTTCCTGATGAATATATCTGTTTTAGACCGTTTTTTGAGGTATGCGGGCGTGGGTACGCAATCGTCCCCGGACTCCGGAACCGTGCCGTCCACCCCCGGCCAGACCGTACTGGCCCGGATGCTGGCCGCAGAACTGCGGGAAATGGGGGCGCAGGCGGAGCTTGATGAAGCTTCCGGCATCGTGTACGCCTCCATCCCTTCCAACATCCGGAAAAAGGTTCCCGCCATCGGCTGGGTGGCGCATGTGGACACGGCTCCCGGCGTGCCGGGCAGCGGCGTAAACCCTTCCGTCGTGCATTCCTATGACGGGGGTGACATTGTGCTGGACGGGGAGCGGGGCGTCGTGCTTTCCCCGTCCGTCTTTCCGGAATTGAAGGAATATGCCGGCCAAGACCTGGTGGTGACGGACGGGAAAACCCTGCTTGGCGCGGACGACAAGGCGGGCATTGCGGAAATCATGGACATGGCCGCCTCCTTCCTGCTGCATCCGGAACGCCCCCACGGAGACATCAGGATCGCTTTCACCCCGGATGAGGAAATAGGGCGCGGCGCGGATAACTTCGACGTGGCGCGCTTCGGCGCGGACTTTGCCTACACGGTGGACGGAGGGCGGCTGGGAGAAATCGAGTATGAAAACTTCAACGCCGCTTCCGCCGTGGTGACGGCGCACGGCAAAAGCATTCATCCCGGAAGCGCCAAGGGCAGGATGGTGAACGCCTCCCTCCTGCTCATGGAATTCCAGGCCATGCTGCCCGCGTTCCAGAATCCGGCGTGTACGGAAGGCTACGAAGGATTTTACCATCTGGACTCGTTCCGCGGGGATGTGGAACAGGCCGCGGCGGAATACCTGATCCGGGACCACGGCTCCGCGGAATTCGAGCGCAAAAAGGAATTCATGCACGACTGCGCCGCCCTGCTGAACCGGAAATACGGGGAGGGCTCCGTCGTGGTGGAAATCCAGGATTCCTACTACAACATGCGGGAAAAAATCCTACCGCACATGCATCTGGTGGACCATGCCCGCCGGGCCATGGAAGCGGTGGGCGTGCGGCCGGAAATCGTCCCCGTGCGCGGCGGCACGGACGGCGCGCGCCTTTCCTTCATGGGGCTGCCCTGTCCCAATCTGTGCGCGGGCGGCCACAACTTCCATGGAAGATACGAGTATGTCCCCGTGCAGTCCATGGAGAAAATCTCCGCCATCCTTCAGGAAATCGTTTCCGGATACGCCCGCGGGGAATGAGCGTCCGCTGATGGACAAAGACGGCCCGGAGCTGTTTTCGCCGGGAATGCCGCAGAGGCGTTCCTTCCCGTGCGGTATTCTTTCACGGGCGGGGAAGGAGCCTTCCGCGTGGCTCCGGAAACTTTTTAACCGGGGAGGGCGGCAGTCCTCTTTCTCCCGGTTCCGGGACTGTGAATCCCCGGAAAACCGGGGCATTCCCCCTGTTGTTCATGACAGTGGGATGCCGGGCGCCCTCTTCTTTCTTCCGGTCCTTGAAAAAAGAGGGGCCGGACTCATGGCGAGCCGGCCCCGGAAATGGACGGTCCGTAACGGAAAGCCTCTATTTGGCCGCCGCTACTGCCGTTTTGGGAGCGTTCTCCTTGTACACGTGCAATTCCGCCAGGCGGACCTTGCCGCCCTTCTGTGAAAATTTGACGCGCAGCCTGTTCGTGGTGACCGGGTCGAACGTCCTCATGCACTTGATGAAGCCGTTGCCGGGGGCCTGGAGCATGCGCAGGACTTCCGGCTCGTCGGCGTACATCGCCTTCTGGGCGTCGCTTACTCCGGCGGTGGCCGGACCTACGGAACCCCAGTGGACGGGAATCCATTTGCCGCTCTTGTAGGCTTCAATGACGATGCGGGAATTCCCCTTGTCCAGCTTGAGGTCCACCGCCCGCAGGGAGGCGGGCGACTTCAGGGTGAGTTCCAGCACCAGGGGATTGTCTTCCCCGTTCGGCATATCCAGTTTTTCCACGGTGGTGACGTCGCGGTCCAGAAGTTTGGCCGTGTCCACGCTGCCGCCGGAGGAAGCCTTCAGCTTGTAATCCGCGACTTCCTCGGAGCCGTTGCTCAGCAGCTTGAGTTCGCGCACGCGGCATTCCAGGCCGTGCCAGTCCGTGGAAACGCGGAACAGGCAGCGGGAACCCTGGGTCAGGCAGGAATCGTTCGGGGAAACCCACGTCTTCTTATTCTTCTTGTCCGTTTCGTCGTACACCTCGATCTGGTTGCCCTGCGAGGCCGCGGAAATATAGGTGCCGTCCGGCAGGTGGAAGGAACAGCCCCAGTTCCCGTGGTCCCGGATCAGGATGCCCGGCACCCACAGATGGTTGCAGTTGGTGACGGGGCGCGCCTTTTCGCCGCTGCCCACTTCAAAGCCGCCGACGGCGATGGGGCGGTCGTACTCCACGTCCAGATCGTTCACGCGCCATTTGATCTTGGCCGTCATTTTGGGCACGCCCGGCTGGGTGGGGCCGCTGAGGTCCTTGTTGTAATTGTAAACGTTCCATTGGCCGCCGAATTTGGTGCTGGGCGTCCAGGAGACGGTTTCCATCGGGGAAAAGGTGGTGGTGTCGCTGAACTGCACGGTGCCGGCAAAGTCGTACTTGTAGGCTTCGTTAGCCTTGCTCTCCAGTTCCTTGTTGCGTTGCAGGCCCAGGGCACGGCCCCCCAGAGGCTGCTGGATGTCCAGGTTCAGGGAATATTCTCCGGGCTGGAGCTTGTCGTCCTTGCGCTTGGGTTCAAAGAAAATGCGCACGTCCATGCCCAGGAGCATTTCCGCACAGGTGGCCTTGGTGAGCTGGTCCACGCCGGGAAGGGCCATGATGGCCTTGGAAATGGGAAGGGCCCGTGAATTGACCAGGTCCATGAGCTTGAAGCGGCAGCCCTGTTCCACGGGGATCTTCTTCATGTCCCGGATGGCGGACTTGAGGGAGGTGGGGGCCTTGGAACCCAGCGCCGCGCTGACCATGCTCCAGTTGCGGATGTAGGTATTCAGGAAGCGGGATTCCGTATCATTGATGGGGGGAACCTTGCGGAAGGTCTTGGCCTGGAACTCGGGCTTCCCGGTGATGGCCAGGTTCTGCCGTTCCGCGCACAGCGCCGTGATCCACACGCCGGTGCGGATGTAAGTGCCTATCACGGGGTCCGCCGTCATCAGCTCCAGCCTGTTGGGATTCTGCATCATGCCTCCGTCAAACGGGCGCAGCAGGGTGAGCTTCCAGCGGAAAGCCTCCATGTTCTTGTAATAAACTTCCGGATTGACGCGCCAGTAGGAGGGGAGGGCCCACATGATGGAGAGCGTTTCGGAGGAGTGGCCCTGGTCGCAGCCGCCGATGGGGCCTTCACTGTACATGATGCGGCTGTTTTTGGTGTACAATTCCGGCCCTCCGCAGATGAGGGAGGCGATGAAATAGGGACCGTGGCGGCCCGAATAAGTGCCGCCGCAATTGCGGTTGGGTTCAAAGGAAAAGGATTCCGTCATGCGTCCGTAGGGCCCCATGCCCGTGGGGCAGAGTTCCTGGGCGCGGTCCATCATCTTGTCCAGCACGCCGTCTTCCACCCGCGCCGGGGTCTTGCTGGCCAGCGCCAGGAACAGGCACATGTGGGAGCCGCCGATGCTGACCCCCGTGCCCGCATAGCCGGGATGGATGCCGTGCCCGGTGACGAAGTCCCCGTAAAGCACTTCGTTCTTCATGCGCTGCACGCCGTTGCGGATGGCGGGCAGCACCGAATTGTCCCGGTAGCGCAGCCAGTACTCGCACAGGAAGATGCCCGCAGAAGCCTGGGGAACCGCCCACCAGCACTGGGAGCCGGAAAAAGCGATGTAATAAGCGGCCTTCTTGATGACCGGATCATACTTGGGATTGCCGGTAGCCATCAGGGCCAGTCCGGCCCAGGCGGTATCGTAATGGTTGCCGCAGTAGCCGCCGGGGCGTTCCCAGGAGCCGTCCTCGCGCTGCTGGGCGGCGAGCCATTCGCTCATCATGTGGACCACGGCCTTGCTCTTGGCGCAATTTTTCGGGAATCCGGGCGCATAGGACCCCAGCTGGGGAATCTTGAACGTGACGTTCTTCACGTACTTCTTGACGGCGTCCGGCAGGGTGGAGGCCCCTCCCGTGTACACGGTGACCCCTACGCTTGCGGCCCCTCCGGGGGTGCCGGTCCCTTTCAGCTTCCAGTTGCCTTTGGGGATGTCGAAAACGATGGAGGAGACGGCGTGCGCCAGCCAGACCTTGCGTTCGGGGTCGTACTTGGCGGCGCCGTAGCCCACGCTGTACTGCAAGGGCCTGAGCTTTGTCAACGGAATGGGGCCTCCGGCCCCTTCCAGCCTCAGGTCCGACCATTCGAAACCGTCGCTGCCGATGCCGTTGCCGCCGTCGTCAACGTGCAGCCGGATCTGCTGGCCGCCCTGGACGGAGATGGAAAGATTGACGGGCTTCTTCGCCTTTTCCTCCCTGAACACTTCTTTCCAGAGGGGCGGGAGGCCCTGGATTTCTTTCACGTTCTCCGCCGGAATCAGGTTCAGGGTGATCTTTCCGGCGCCTTCCGCCTTGTCCACCAGCAGGCCCGCATGCATGTCCAGGCCGCGGGAATCCTGGAACTGGTAGGGCCCGTACGGAACATCCAGGCTCAGGGAAGTCTTGAAGGGATGGCCGTCGATGCCGAGGATCACATCCCCCTTGTTCACATATTTTTCAGCGGGGGAGCCTTCGATCACCTGGGTGACCACGTACACGTTCGCCACGGGGTCGCCGTTGGGGTCCAGCAGGGACTTGGGGAACATGCCCCTGAAATTGGGATTGGGCCAGGACGTGTCCAGCCCGCGGGCGCGAAACCCGAGGGGGCCGAAGGTGGTGATCCAGCCTTCGGCTATCTCTTCCTTGTTGCCGAACCAGCTTGTATAAAGCTGGGAATACTGCTTCTTCCACTGGTTCAGGGGAAGCGCCTTGGCGTACTTCTTGATGTACGCGTTGACGTCTCCCATGTTGGTGGTTTGCCGGTGCGCCGTTGCGCGGGGCCTGCCTGCGGAGGCGGTTGCGGCGGCAGGTGCATTGCGGGAAGGAGTGGCCGCTCCGGCGGGAGCGGAAGACGGTTTTTCCTTTTCCACCGGAGCCGCTTCCTTGGCATCGGCGGCATCATCCGTTTCTGCAGGAGCGGTTTCAGGCTCTTCCGCCGCTGGTTCGGAAACGGTTTCCTCGTCCCCTGCCGTTTCGGGAGCGTCCGCCTTGTCTTCGGCAGGCTGGTCGGCTGCGGGGGATGGTTCCTGCGGAGGCTGTTCTTCCGCGGCTGCGGTTTCCTGTTCAAAGGGGGCTGCCATTTCCGGGGCAGGCTGTGCGTCCTTGTTCCCGGCTTCCGGCTTGGGGGCCTTCCTCTTTTCCTGAGGCTTGGCCGGTTCCTGGGCAGGAGCGGCTTCCTCACTGCGGCTGTGGGTAGAATAATGGTACGCTCCATAGCCTCCCCCCAGCAGAACCAGAAGCAGAATCCATATTCCCAGGGAGCTCTTCTTCCGGCGCGGCTGGGGAATGGCGGCCGGGGAAATGGGTGCTCCCGCACCAGGCGTGGCCAGGGCCCGCTGGTCGCGCTGGAGGGAAACGGGCTGGGCCTGGGGCTCCTCCGTCCCGGCCGCCGGATGGACGCCGGGCATGGCGTAAACCAGATACAGCGTGCCTTGGGCCGGAATCTCCGCCAGGGCGCCGGTGCGGAACTGGGCTTCAAAATCGTTTTTGAGCGGAATCACCTCCTGCTCGATGTCGGTGCTTTCCGGATAGCGCAGCTTGCCGCTTTCCGGATCGCGCACGGCCAGGCCCTGCGGGCAGAACTCCCGGACCAGGTACTGGACATGGCTGGGATCCGCCGCAAAATAAACGTGGCAGAGGGGATCCGTCTGCTTCAGAGACTGGATAAGATAGCCGTTGATATTGAATCCCGAGGGAAGGGGAGGGGTTGTTTCCATGAACGAAGACGGTTGATATTCCGTAAACCCTTTACCATATTTCCGCGTCCCTTTCAATTTAAAAGAAACGCCGTCCGGACATGGGCCTTGTGACGCGATTAAAAGATTATTTGCTTGAATGCACGCTGATTATGTGGTGCAAGCAAGGCTCGATTTTCCGTTCCCCTACGACCATGAGTTCCGATATCAGACTAGACGCCTTGCAGTACCACTCCCAGCCCCGTCCCGGAAAAATGGAGACGCTGCCCTGCAAGCCCTGCTTTTCGCAACGGGATTTGACGCTCGCCTATTCCCCGGGCGTTGCTGAACCCTGCCTCCGCATTAAGGAAGACCCCTCCCAGAGCGCCCTGTACACCGGCCGTTCCAACCTGGTGGGCGTGATCACCAACGGCACGGCCGTGCTCGGCCTGGGCAACATAGGCCCGGACGCCGCCAAGCCGGTGATGGAAGGCAAGGGGCTTTTATTCAAAGTGTTCGCGGATATCGACGTTTTCGATATCGAGCTGAACATCAAGGAGCCTGAAAAACTGATCGAAGTCATCAAGACCATGGAGCCCACCTTCGGCGCGATCAACCTGGAAGACATCAAGGCGCCGGAATGCTTCATGGTGGAGGAACGCCTCCGCGAAGAAATGGACATCCCCGTATTCCATGACGACCAGCACGGCACGGCCGTGATCTCCGGCGCGGCCCTGCTCAACGCCGCGGAATTGACGGGGCGCAAGCTGGAAGACCTGAAAGTCGTCGTCGTAGGGGCCGGAGCCGCGGGCATTTCCTGCGCCAAATTCTACATGACCCTGGGCGTGCGCCGCGAGCATATCTACATGTTCGACTCCAAGGGGCTGATCCATACGGGCCGCATCGACCTGCACGCCACGAAGGCGCAATTCTCCCAGTCGGAAGACTGCACGCTGGAAGAAGCCCTGACCGGGGCGGACGTCTTCCTGGGCCTCTCCACCAAGGGGCTGCTGACCCAGGACATGGTAAAGCTGATGGCCCCCTCTCCCATCATCTTCGCCTGTGCGAATCCGGACCCGGAAATCACCTACCAGGACGCCAAAAAGGCGCGGCCGGACTGCATCATGGGCTCCGGCCGTTCCGACTGGCCCAACCAGGTGAACAACGTCTCCTGCTTCCCCTTCATTTTCCGCGCCGCGCTGGACGTGCGCGCCTCCGTCATCAACGAGCAGATGAAAATCGCCGCCGCGCGCGCCCTTGCGGACCTGGCGAAAGAACCCGTTCCCCACGAAGTGGTGGACATGTACGGCGGCGAACCCCTCAGCTTCGGCATCGACTACGTCATTCCCAAGCCCATTGATCCCCGCATCATCGAATGGGAATGCCCGGCCGTGGCCCAGGCGGCCATGATCTCCGGCGTGGCGCAGGCACCCATCCGCGACATGGAAGCGTACCGAATGGAATTGAGCAAGCGCATTGCCGCCGTTCGGGAACGCGCCTCCGGCGTCGTGCGCAGTTATCTGTAAGGCCGGAATGACGCCCCCGCGGGCTCGTGACGGCAAACATATCCCCAACCGGGAGGAACCAGGTGTTCCTTCCGGTTTTTTGGGCAGGTTTCCGTTCGCTGTTCCTTCATTCCCTCATTCCAGTCCGGCAGGGGAAGGGAAAAATTTTTGAGGTGTGCGCAGGAGGCCGGACTTTTAAAAAGCTTGAACGGGAGCTGATCATGATGTATGCGGCATCAAGATGAACCCCTATGGAATTGTTCGGCATGGAATGATCCTTGCCGCGTGTGCGACGGCGGCATGCGGGGAGGCCCCTGTCATCCCGGAAGCGATACCCGCGGAACATTTGCCCATGAAAAAGATGCTGGAGGGACCGGCTCCGGTGGGAAAAAACCTTCCTTCTTCCCGGGAGGCCTGTGACCGTTACCTCGCATCTGGCCTTTTGTCCCGGGACCCGTGCATTCTGAAAACGGCGAGGGACGGCCTGGATATGGTGCCTGACGCCGCGTGGAAGGTGGAAGAGGGATGGAGATGGAAGGCCCTGAAAGTCTATCTGGACGGTTCCGTAGCGTGGGTTTCCTTTGACGGCACGGGAACGCCGGAAGATGGGGAACTGGGATTCGGCCGGGTAAAGGTGAATCACGGTTTCATGACGGTTTATATCCAGGAATATGAGAACTGGAAGACGGGAAAAACCAAGGTTCTTTCTGAAATGTCCTACTTGTTTGACCCCCGCGGAGAATTGATGAGGGAAATGAGGCACCTCTCTTTCCCCAATGGGAGAGACTTTGTTGACTGGTCGCTTTCCCATCATCCGGACGGACCGTTCAGGTTCAGGAATGACAACCGGGTTCTGGCGGGCAGTCCGAATTATATCCTGCATTCCTGGAAAGTGGAGAATGACCGGCTGCTCTGGTGGAAAAATGAGGAAATTCCCGCCCCTGAAAAGGAGAACGAAACAAGGCGGACCCTGGACTGGCATGGAGACGTGGCTGACCCTGTTCTGGAAAATGCCGCCGTGTATGCAGCCACCATGTATTTCCCGGGAGGGGAAAGTTCCCATCCTTCCCGCAAAATCATGGAAGACATGGAAAAAAAGGAAGTCAGGTGCCTTTATTACGACGCCTCCGGGCATGGAACGGCCCTACTGGTGTACCGGAACGGGAATCTGGACAAAAAACAGTCCTGGTTCTTACAGCCGCGCATGGATGCCCGGGCCGTGGCGGAAAAGGAAAAAAAAGCGGGAAGTGACGAAGAAAGGCGCCTGATAAAGTATCTCTACCGTTTCGCTCCGTATGCGGAAGGGGCGCAGGGGGCGGCAAAACCGGGAACGGCCGTCCCCGCTTCAGCGGAAGCCGGCGGCGGTCCGGTTCATGAACCCTGGGCCAGGGCGTTCCGCACCTGTTCCGTCTGTGCCGGGTCCGGAACAAGCTCCGCAAGGATGGCGGCGCCTTTTTCAAGCGCTTCAAGCTGGTCGAATTCATCCGCCGTGCGGATGCACACGTAGCGCCTGCCCCACTGTTCCGCAATGGCCTTGAAGGAACGGGCATGCGGCTGGATGAGCAATCTTTCCAGGGCTTCCGGATGCTTGTCCCCTCTGGGAAGGATGCGGAAAATGCCGCCGCCGCCGTTGTTGACGATGCCCAGGACGCGCGTTCCGGAATCCAGTTGCGGGAGCATGGCCAGGGCATTGGAATCATACAGGGCGGTCAGGTCCCCCAGCAGGGCCCAGGCGCGGGCGCACCGGGCGGAAGCGCCCAGAAACGTGGAAATCTGGCCGTCAATGCCGTTGGCGCCGCGGTTGGCGCGCACGTTTTCCGTGGGCACCGCCGTCTGGGCGAAGCTGTTCCAGTAGCGCACGGGCATGGAATTGCCCAGGTAAATGCAGTCGCCGTCCGCGGCAAAGCAGGAAAAGGCGCGCACCATGGCCTGTTCGCTGTCCGGGCAGGTGATGAGCAGCTCCTCCAATTGGGCCTTGCGGCGCTTGTTCATGGCGCGCAGGCCGTTGACGTCGCCGACGGAATCCACATCCCCCAGGGCGCGCAGGACGGCGTCCAGATCCCCCGTCACCACGGAGGAAGGCCGCGCCAGTCCGGAAAAGCCGGTGCGGGTGATGGAAAACACCTCCGTGGTGGGAATATCCTCCAGGTCCCGCCAGAAGCGGGACACGGGAACGTCCCCGACTCTCAGCAGGACGGCGGGCGGATTCTGTTTCAGCAGCCGGTCCGCATCCGTCAGGGCCAGATGGTCCAATTCCTCCCGGAGCCCGGAAGTGGCGTCCGCCACGACGGGAGCTTTCAATTCATTGGCCAGCCACAGGGCGGGGGCCTGTTCCGTGGGGTCCAGGCCGCCGATCATCAGGACGAGGCCGCGGCGGGCCTTGAAGCGCAGAGCCTGGGCCAGGCCGGACAGGGAGCCTCGGAACTCGTTCTCTTCCGGCGGTTCCGCCGGGTAAAGGTCGCAATGGCCCGGATTCCACGCGGGGTCCGGGTCCGGCAGGCACACGTTGATATGGAGGGGGGACGCGTAATCCCAATCTTCCAGGATATCTTCCGGCAGGTCGTCCGGCGTTTGAAGATCAATCGTGGGAGCGTAAATGCCGAACATGTCCGCCTGCTCGATAGCCTGCGGGGCGGCGGAACCGCGGTAGTCCGCCGGACGGTCCGCCGTGAGCAGGAGCAGGGGCCTGCGCTGGTAGTACGCTTCCACCACGGCGGGGAGCAATTCCGCCGCCGCCGTGCCGGACGTGGTCACCACGGCTGCGGGCAGCCCCATGTCCTGAATGCGCCCCAGCGCGAAAAACGCGGCCGAACGTTCGTCAAAATGGGTCCATTTCACCAAATCCTCCGCGGCGGCCAGCACCTGCAGCAGCGCCATGTTGCGCGCGCCGGGGCAGACCACCCATTCACAAATGCCGCCCAGGCAGCACTGGGCCAGCAGGGACTTGACGAAGGACGTGGAGGCGTTCACGGGACCTAGCCTTGTTTGTTGGCCGCCTTGGCCGCTTTTTCCGCCAGCTTGGCCTTCTCCTCTTCGGAAAGGATGCGCGGGAAAACGGGAGCGGGATCGTTGATGCGGTGGCCTGCGGGAAGAACCCCCCAGGAGAGCACGGACGGCGTCAGCCCCTGGAACAGGGAATCCGCGTTCAGTTGCTCCAGAATGCGGGAAGAAGCGCCGGGAAGCACGCAGCCGATGAGGTAGCCCGTCTGGGCGCAGCATTCCAGCAGGTGGCGGAGCACGCAGCCCAGCCGCGGCGCGCTGGCCTCGTCCTTGGCAAGCTGCCACGGCTGCTGCTGTTCAATGTAGGCGTTGCAGGCGGAAACCTGGGCGTTCAGGGCCGCCAGCGCGTCGGAGACCATGTTCTCGTCCATGAATCTGGAAAACTGGACTACCGCCTGGTCCATGGTTGCGCGCAGGGCCTTGGAAGCGTCGTCGTCGTATTCGCCGGGGGCGGGCAGCACGGACTCGCAGTAACGGCGGGTCATGTTGATGGAGCGGTTGCACAGGTTGCCCAGGTCGTTGGCCAGTTCCGTATTGTACAGCATGACCAGGCGGTCCGCGTCAAAATTAGCGTCCTTTCCGGTGGTGATGTCGCGCACCAGGTAATAGCGCACGGGTTCCGGGCCGAATTCCTCCACCAGCAGGTTGGGGTCCACCACATTGCCGATGGATTTGGACATCTTCTCCCCGTTGATATTCCACCAGCCGTGCACGAGCAGGGTGGGCATCTCCTCGTCGGAAAAGCCCATGGCGTGCAGCATGGCGGGCCAGTACACGCCGTGGGCGGGCACCAGGATATCCTTGCCGATCACCTCGCAGTCGGCGGGCCAGAGTTTGGAAAATTCCGGCAGTCCGCTTCCCGGTTCCGCCAGATAGCCGGCGAAGGAAACGTAATTGATCAGGGCGTCAAACCAGACGTAGGTGACGAAATCCGGGTCAAAAGGCAATTCGATGCCCCAGGAAAGGCGTTCCTTGGGGCGGGAAATGCAGAGGTCCGCGTCGAAGGAGCGTTCGATCGCGTTGAGCACCTCCGCCTTGCGGAAGGCGGGAAGGACAAAGGAACCGCTCTTTTCCACAAACTGCTTCATCCATTCCGCCTGGTCGGCCAGGCGGAAATACCAGTTCTCTTCCTCCAATTCCACCACTTCCCCCCATTCCGGGCCGAAATTGCCGTTTTCATCCCGTTCCTTGTCCGTAAGGAACTGCTCCTGCCGGACGGAATAAAAGCCCCTGTAGGATTTTTTGTAAAGCTGTCCCTTGTCCTTCAGGCTGGTGAGAATCTTCTGCACGCACGCCTTGTGGCGCGGGTCCGTGGTGGCGGCCCAGCCGTCGTAGCTGATGCCCAGCCGTTCCCAGAGCGCCAGGAACCTGGCCGTGATATTGTCCACATGCTCCTGCGGCGTAATGCCCAGTTTCTCCGCCGTCTGCTGTACTTTCTGGCCGTGCTGGTCCACCCCGGTCAGGAAATAAACTTCCTCCCCCTTCATCCGGTGCCAGCGCGCGAGAACGTCCGCAAGGACTTTTTCATAAGCGTGCCCGATGTGGGGCGGTCCGTTGGTGTAATCAATGGCCGTGGTGATATAGTACATGCGGCAAAAGATACCCCTTTCCGTCCATTTTGCAAGCAAAGTAACGTTTTACCGGAGCGGTGTTCGTGCATCTCCGGAAGAGGAAAGCGCGGGAAAGGCGCCGGAACGGGGACGGGAATTTTCCGGCGGTGTCCGGAAAAGAGAGGCTCCGCCCCGCCTTCCGCCCGGAATTGGACCGGGAAAGGCCCGGAAGCCCTGATTCCCCGGCAAAAAGCCGGACGGCTGCGGGTCGGTTTCATGGCTCCCTCTTGATGGAGGCCCTGCCGTCCGGAAACTGGGATGAGGAAATTCACGGCACTCCCGGCTGGTAAGGAAATGCCGTTCACATGACGCCGACCGGATTCGCGGATCAGAAACCGCGCGACAGGTACGCTTCCTCCAGCTGGTTGAGGGCCCGGGCCAGCACGGAACGGGGGCAGCCCGCATTCAGGCGCATGAAACCCTCCCCTTCCTTGCCGAAGATGGCGCCGTTGTTCAGGGCCAGACGGGCGCCGTTCACGAAGAAATCCTCCAGTTCTTGCCGGGACAGGTTCAATTCCCGGCAGTCCAGGAACACCAGATAGGAGGCGTCCGGAAGAAGGGCCTTGATCCTGGGCATGCGGCGGCGCAATTCCGCGGCAAGGTAGAGGATGTTTTCCTGGATGTAGTCCAGCGCCTGGCGCAGCCATTCCTCTCCTTCCGGCTCCGTATAGGCGCTGATGAGCCCCGCATACGCAAAAACGTGGCCTTCCGCCATTTCCCGTCCGTTCACGAAATTCTGGTACTTCTCCAACAGGGCCGGATTCTGGCAGATCAGGTAGGAACTGGCCAGGCCCGGCACATTGAACGCCTTGCTGGCCGCCATGTACGTGACGGAATTGTCGCGGGCTTTCTCCGAGACGGTGGCAAAAACGGTGTGCCTGCGGCCGGGCAGGGTGAGGTCTGCATGAATTTCATCGGAAATGACCAGGGTTCCGTTTTCCGCGCAAATCTCCGCCACCTGCTCCAATTCCTCCGGACTCCAGACCCGGCCTCCCGGATTGTGGGGATTGCACAGGATGAACATGCCGCATCCGCGCACGGCCTCCCGCATATGCTCGAAATCCATCCGGTAGCGCCCGTTTTCCAGCACCAGCGGATTGTTCACGATTTCCCGCCCGTTTTCGCGGATAATCATCGCAAAGGGATGGTACACCGGAGGCTGGATCATGATCCTGTCCCCCGGACGGGTGAAGCACTGAATGGCGCTGGAAATGCCCGGAACAATGCCGGGGGCGAACCCGATCTGGTCTGTTTCCACCTGCCAGCCGTGGCGGCGGCCCACCCAGCCCCGGATGGCCTCGAAAAAGGCGGGGGGCTTCACCGTGTAGCCCAGCAATTCGTGTTCACAGCGGCGGCGCAGGGCCTCCATGATGAACGGAGGCGTTTTGAAATCCATGTCCGCCACCCACAGGGGCAGCAGGTCATCCCGGCCCCAGCGCGGCAGCAGGGCTTCGTATTTCAGTGCGCCGGTGCCGCGGCGGTCGATGATTTCGTCAAAATCGTACTGCATGGGAATAGCGCTCAAGGCTCTCAGGCAACAGGAGTCACGCCTTTTTTCAGAATAATGTTGCCGTATTTGGCGGTTTCCCCGGTGATGACCACGGCATACGCTTTTTTGGCGCGTTCGTAAAACGCGTAGCGTTCCATTTGTTCGATCTCGCCGTCGTAGCCCAGCGCCTTGCGGTATCTGGCTTCTACGGCGGGGTCCAGGGAATCGCCGGGAACCGGGGCCATCATGATCACCGGGGTGGCGTAGGCGTCCAGTTCAAAAAGGGGAATGACGGCGCCCAGCAGGGCGTCCGCGTTCAGGCCGTCCGCCCTGAGAACGGTGTGATTGAAGGTGTGGCCGGGGAAATGGGCGTCTGAAAAGACGATTTCATCTCCGTGGCCCATTTCCGCAAGAATTTTCAGCAGGGACGGGCTGATCAGGGGGGAAATATTTTTTAACATGCGCGGCAGTATAGCAAACCCGCAGAGGGGGAAGCCATCATAAAAATCAGCCAGCCGGGGACTGCCGCCAGCCGTTGAACATCAGACCCTGACCGCCTTGAAAACATCCGCGCACAGCTTTTCCATTTCCGGCATTTGCCGTTCCATGCTTTTTACCAGCGCGAGCTGGGTGCGCGCCCGGTGCAGGTTGTGCCGGTCTTTTTCCGTCTTGAAATAAACGTCTCCTTCCAGATAGTCCGTCAGGAAGCGGATGCCGGTTTCCAGCGTGATCAGTTTGCCGGAAAAGGGAAGCAGGGAAACTTCCAGGGGAGTGATGAAATCTTTGGCGGTTTCCAGATAGCCTTTCACGACCGCCTCGAACATGGGCATGCGCATGAAGGTCTTTTCAAGGTCTTCCTCATCCTCCGCCGCGGGGGAGGTCATCGTGCGCACCATGTCTCCGAAGTCGTAAAGAACGCTGCCGGGCATCACCGTATCCAGGTCAATGACGCATACGGCCCGGTCCGTTTCCGCATCCAGCATGACATTGTTGATTTTCGTGTCGTTGTGCACGATTCTGACGGGAAGTTCCCCCTTTTCCTGGAGATTCAGAAGAAGGTCCACTTCCCGTTCACGTTTCCTGATGAATTCCAGCTCCTTCCGGCAGGAGGCCAGACGGCCGGAGGAATCCTTCCGCGCCGCTTCCATCAGGCGGTCGAACCGCTTGCGGGTGTGGTGGAAAAAGGGAATGGTTTCATGGATGTCCTCCGGATTCATGTCGCACAGAAGCTGCTGGAAGGCCCCGAAGGCTTTGGCGGCTTCATAGGCCTGGCGCGGGTGTTCCGCCACATCGCACGTGTAGGTATTTTCGATGCAATTGTAGCAGCGCCAGTATCCCGATCCGTGGAGTTTCAGGTATTTGCGTCCTCCGCGGGCGGAATACAGGTTCAGCGTCTGGCGGAAGGGAGTTTTCAGCACCCGGAGCATTTTCCACCGGATGTGGTTGGTCACCTTTTCCACATTATGCATCACATCCCTGGGGCATGGGAACACGGCGTCATTCACCCTCTGGAAAATGTAGCGGTCCGTGGTGCCGTCCTCCCGGCGGTAGGTTGCCCGGAACGTCAGGTTGATGTGGCCGCTGTTAATCGTGTCGCAATGGATAAATTCCCCGGCAATGGCGAATGCGTCACCGAGTGCGGCAACCTGTTCCTGCACGGAATGGGTATGAAAGACGGCGGACAGGGGCATGGAAAAGGGGGAGATGGCGGGCTCCGGCGTTTCTTATGGGCCGCCGGAGCCTGCTGGAAATGACCTAAGGATGAGTCTTTAGAAGGAATAGGCTACGCCCACCCCTGCAACGAAAGTGAAATTGCGGTACACCTTGGAAGGCGTTCTCCATGGGAACCGTTCGGAGGCGCCGCGATGATTGGCAGCCATGCCGCCGTTGCCCAGCCAGACTGTGCCGGCAAAGGGGGTGACGATGAGACGCTCCATGGCCCTAAAACGAACGGCCACGGTCAGGGTAATGGACTGCGTTGCGTTGGCATTTGGTGAATTGCGGTCAAAATACCCTGCGGTGGCGTTCCAGGTTCCGGACACAACCAGGGAGGTGGAGCGGTTGAAGTCGTATTTATAACCCAGCGTATTGGTGAACCACCAGCCGGACATCCAGCGGAACGTGTACTGCACGCGGCAGTCCCAGAAGAAATTTTCCAGCCCCTTGCCGCAGTCATGGTGGATATCCAGCACGAAGCTGTGTTCTTCTGCGCGGCCGTGGTCGAAGGCCGGGAAGCCGGAGGCATTGCCCTTGTGGATGTTGAGCGTGCCGGGAAGACCGCCGTGTACAAACTGGTAGCTCAGGGCGGCTGTCGTATCTTTGCTGATTTTGCGGCTGATCCCCAAAAGGGCGGAACCTTCGTCGCAAATGCCTGTGCTGTCATGGTCCAGATTGTTTTGGGTAAGCCACTGGTATTTCAGTCCGGCCAGAATGGAATATTTGCTGTTCAGGTCATAGGCGCCGATGGCTTCCACAGGAACGACATGGTCACTGCCGGACTGCTGGAAAGCCAGCCCGCGGCTGACATACTTGGTGGCATACCCCGTTCCCACGATGGCGGAGAACGGACGGGAGGATTTGTCAGCGGAATTCAGAGATCCGAGCGGGGGATTAATGTCCGCAGACGCTATTCCGGAGAGAGAACCCATGAGGGCACATGCCGCTGTAATAATATTCTTGTATTGCATGGTTGGTGATTTGTGGAGGCGATTATATTAATGTTCTTCAATAAAGAAAGTCTTTAAGAGAAAAATATGTTTATATTTAAAATGAATGCTTGTTTAAACGAAGGCCGGCATGAGAAACGTTCCTGTTTTAACGGAAAATATTCAATGAACCCTCTCCAGACTTAAAATGATAAAATTATAAATTATTGATTTTTAATGTGTTGTTGTTATGTTCAGGGTTGCCTGTCTTAACGGTGGACAAGACGGTGGTACACCTTGGCCAGCAGCCTTTTTCCTTTTCTTTTCATGAGCTGCCACCTCGTGGGGGGCTTTCTGGTTAATTTTTTCTCTGTGGAGCGGTTGTAGTGTTCCAGAGCTTCAGGACGTTTTTTGGAAAGCGCGTCCAGAAGCCATTGCCCGGATTGTTCCATATGGGCCTGAAGGATCTGGTTTACGGCTTCGTAATTCATCTCCAGGCTTGTCCCGTCCGGAATCCTGTCCGCATGTTCAGGCAGCATGCGGTCCCTTAAATGGAGAAGCTCCAGAAGGGAGATGAAGCGGCCGGAACCCCGCAGGGGATTGTCGATGCAGATAAACGGCCTGTTGAAAATCAATGCAAAGCAGACGCCGTGATAGGAATCTGTAATGAAATACTTGCAGTGGGAGATGTTGCCGAGCCAGTCGTTCAGCGTTGCCTCCTCCATCGTGCCGGGCAGATTGAGAAGTTCCCGGTTGTTGATCTCCTTCTTTTGAATGTCCACCATGTTCAGCAGCGGGGCTTCCAGCCTGGAAGATATGTCCAGAAGCAGTTTCCGCTTGGACTCCGTAGGGTCCAGGATGTAGGAGACGACGGAATTTCCGGCGCCTTCCGCCGGCCGCGCCAGTTTAAGCCACTGCTCCCGGCTGTGCAGAAATACGGGGTCCATGACCCAGGTGCTGTCGCAGCCGAAATGCTTCCGCAGGTGGTCAACCATGCCCTGTTCCCGGACGGATATGGCGTCGAACCGTTTCAGTAGCCTGGAGATTTTCCGGAGGTAGCGCTCCGAAGGTTTGTCGTGCCGGGCCATGGACGGCCCGTAGGCGATTTTTCTCTTTTCCCCTTTCGCGAAATCGAGGAAAAACAGGGACCCCAGGAATCCCGGATTCCAAACCTGGTCCGATCCCACCATGAACGTGTCGAAATGGTCGTTCATGTAATACGCATGGTCCAGGTTGTGCATGGGAATGATGGAGAGCTTTTCCTGTGTCAGAAATTTTCTGAAAACCGTGCAGGCGTCCTTTTGCCGGTCGGTATAGGAAAAATCAAGCAGGGACACTTTCTTTCCCATCCGTTCCAGCGTGCGGTAGAGGGCATAGGAGGTCAGGACGGCTCCGTAATTGCAGGTCATCCACATCCCCAGCAGTCCGATGTTTGTGCATTCGGCCCCGCAATGAGCCGGAGCGGAGCGGGGGAGGGTGGAGGGGGAGGAAGAAGCGTTTTTCGGGAGAGGGTCAGCGTGCATGTTTCAGGAAATGGATCAATTTTTTCAGGGGAGCGGAAAAAAGTTCCCGTTCGGACTCGTTCAGATAGGCGCACCAGAGAACGGCCGTGAACGCGACGGCATAACAGCAGGAGTATGCAATCAGGGAAGTCCAGCTGTCCAGTTTTATCAGGAAGGAGCCGGTGATGCCAGCCAGGAGGAGCAGGGGAACCGAATACAGCAGGGGGATGTAAACCTGCGCAAAGAACCGTTTGATGGAAAGCCCCGCCTTGCGCGAATAATAGCGGTTGATTAAAAAAATCTGGCCGAAGAACAGGGAAATGGCCGTTCCGGCAAACATCCCGATGGCCCCGTAGCGCAGGGAAATCAGATACCCCAGGATAACGCACACGACGGAAGAGTAAAACAGGATGACGGCCCTTCCCTTGTGAATATTGAGCGCCTGCAGGATGGCGATGCCCGTATTCTGCGTCAGGGGGATCAGGAGGACGACCAGAACCAGGGCGGCTCCGGCCCAGACGGTGGAAATTTCCGTCCCTAGAGTCTTGCCTACCCACAAGTGCAGAAAATCATGCCCGCAGCAGAGGAAGACGGCCAGAATGAGGCATAACAGGGCTGCCTGGATGCGCCCGATGCGGATCATCAGGTCCGTCAGTTGTTCCTTCGTGCTTTCCTGGGCCACCATATGCATGATTTTTGGATAAATGACTCCGGAAATGGCCGTTGACGCCGTCATGAAGTACTGGGAGAAAGAGATGCCCAGGGAAAAAACGGTCACGGCCGCCGCTCCGGAAGTCCGCGCGATGATGGGAGTGCCTGCGCGCCAATAGAACAGGTCCATGATCTGGTTGAGCAGTATCCAGAAGGAAAATTGAAACATTTCCCGGTACAGGGGCCAGTCCGGCCTGCTGAAGACAAGGCGTACCCCCAGGCAGCGGAAGGCGTAATAAAGCCCCCACAGCATGGTCCCTATCCCGGTGGATACGCCGAGTATGGTCAGGGCGATGGCCTTGAATCCCCAGCAGAGCAGGAGAACTGTCAGCCCCGCATTCAGCAGGGAAATGGACAGTTCCACAACGCCCGGCGTGACGAATTTCATGTAGGCGCTTGCGATGCCGGTCACAGGCCTCAGGGGAAAGGACAGAATGAGATTGCCCAGAGTGAGCAAATACAGTATTTCCAGCGTTTTGTGCTCTTCCCCCGTAAGGTTGGGGAAGAAATCGCCGAGGTAGAAATAGCAGACGATGCCGCATATGGCCGTGAATATGCCCAGGCAGGAAAACAGGACCATGGACTGCCCGAGGAAATGGGCCATTTGGGACGTTTCATTCCTTGCGTGGTACATGGCCACGTATTTGTTGACGGTCGCCTTGAGGCCGAAATCCGTCAGGGACAGCCAGACGATGACGGAATTGCTCAGCATGAAAATGCCGTATTCATCCTGTCCCAGGCTGGACAGGATGAAGGGAGTCAGGAAAAACTGCGTCGCAAGTCTGGTGGCGATCGATATGTAGTTGAGGAGGGCTCCTGCTTTTAATTCATTCATGGTGCGGTAAAAATCCAGAATCGGGAAGCATCAGCGGCGTTTTTGGCGCAGGAATGTTCTCAAAGGGTTCTTAATGTAAAATTCCAAGAGGCTTTTCATGCTGGGCCGGAAAGATGACTTGAGCAGAAGGCGCGGCAGGGGAAAGTGTGACCGGCGCAGGAGCCTCCGCAATTGCCGGCCGGGCATGCCTTCCAGCAGTTCCTTCATGTAGGCGCGGTGCATAAGCACAACTTGAAGGAGGCCTGCGTGAAAATCGCGGCTCCGGCGTCCTTTCAGTTTTCCGGGGGTGGAGCCTGCCACGCTGTCAAGGACATCCAGGGATTCCAGCAATTCCTGAAAAGAAAGCCTTTCCCACACGGGCCGCGTTTTGCCCGTAACCCCGGCGCCCGACCTGTAATGATAGAGGGGGCGGGCGAGGAAGGCGATGTTATGGCAGCAGGACAGATATTCCATGATGAATTTCATGTCTTCCCCTATCTTGAGGCCTGGCTGGAAGGCCAGTTGGAATTGTTCAATGATGCTTCTCCTGAATATCTTGTCCCAGACGCAGAACGTAATATTTCCGGTAACGCGGCTGTCAAGTCCGTGTATGCTGACGCTGTCCGGCCCGGCGGAAAATTTGTCCGGCATGCGCCGTCCCGTTTCCCCCGTGGCGGTGTGGTGATAAAAACAGCCGCAGACTCCCAGTTCTGCATGAGTGGACTCCATCATCCGGAGCAGGCGTTCCGTCATGTCCGGTTCCGCCCAGTCATCCGGATCCAGCATTTGAATATAGGTTCCGCGGGCCAGCTTCAATCCCGTATTCCTGGCGTTGGAGACGCCTCCGTTTTTCTGGTGGACGACCTTAAATCTGGCGTCCCGGGCTGCGTATCTGTCCAGCATGGCCGGGCTTTCGTCGGAAGAGCCGTCGTCAATGCAGACGGCTTCCCAGTCTAGGAATGTCTGGGACAGCAGGGAATCCAGGCAGGTCTCCAGATACGGCGCAACGTTATGGACGGGAATGATGATGCTGACGGTTGGGATTGACATGGCCTTATTCATGAATGGAGGCTGGGGCTCGGCGCGCCAAACGGCGGGCGGCCGCCTTTGCACGGACCAGGAATGCCCTGACCGGCTGCACGGCATAGTGGCGCAGGAGGACGGATGATGTGTGAACGGGGGAGGATTTCAGGAGCAGGGGCCACCAGGGAAGGCGGGACCGGGAAAGAATGGTGCGGCGCTCCTTTCGCGGCATGCAGTTGATGATGGAGCGCATGTATTTGCGGTGGCGCAGACTCCAGTAAAGCAGGGCGGACATTCCCTGCCGCCTTGCAGCGGCGGCGCACAGGGCGGTCACGGCATCCAGTGATTGCAGCATGCCCTCAGGAGTCATTCTTTTCCAGATCGTCTGATGGGAGCCGGTGATGCCCGCTCCGTACCGGTAATGGTAAAAGGGCCTGTTGATGAAAAGGATGGTCCGGCTGTATCCCAGATATTCCAGAATGAATTTCAGGTCTTCACCTATACCGACCCCTTCCTGGAAGCGCATGCCCTGTTCCCGGATGATGGAACTGCGGAACAGTTTGTCGCATGCGTAGGAGGTGATGCGGGTCATGGAGCGGAAGCCGAGAGGCTCCTTCCTTTTTTCCGGTCCGGACGGGGAAAACCACGGCAGGCATGTGCGCGGCTCGGGGCGGTGGAATTCATGAAAGTAGTGGCCGAGAATGCCCTGGTCTCCTTCATTTTCCCGGACGGAGCCGTATAACTGTTCCAGAGCGTCCGCTTCCAGCCAGTCGTCCGAATCCACCAGAAGAAGGTAAGGCGCGCGGATATGTTCCAGTCCCCGGTTCCTGGCGTTGGAGACGCCTCCGTTTTGTTGGTGGACGACCTTGAATCTGGGGTCCATGGCCGCGTATTTGTCCAGCAGTGCCGGACTTTCGTCGGAAGAGCCGTCGTCAATGCAGATGGCCTCCCAGTCCTGGAAGGTCTGGGACAGGAGGGAATCCAGGCATTCCCCAAGATAGGGGGCTGCATTGTAGACGGGAATGATGATGCTGATGCAGGGGCATTCCGGCGGCTGGGACTGGAACATGGTATTGAGATTGAACGGCAGGGAATGGAGGAATGAATAATGGGGGCTTCTCCCCTTGTCACGGCTGAATGTTCAATGCCGGGAGACAGGGATGGGAACATGGAGTCGTGGGGACCGGACTTGTCATATGCCTACGATGTACTTGCTTTTCGGAAGGAAAGTCAACAGTTTGATGGAAATGTAGCAGCAAAGATAGGTAATGACGGCCATCAGCGGGATGGCTGCATAAGGCGGAAGCGCCAGGGAGGATATTAGCGGCTGGGTAATGAAATGGATAATGAGGATGTGGGAAAGATAAATGCCGAAGGAATGTTTGGACAGTTCCGTAAACACGGGCTGAACGCGGGTGATGAACCTGGAAGCGTACTGGATGATGGTGAATATGGTGTAAACGTACACAATGGAGATGAAGCAGAGGTTGTCGTAAATGAAACCGGCCGGAAGAATGTGCAAGAAAGACCTGAGTACGAAGAGAAGGGCGCTGAATAAAAGGACGGCTGCACAGCATGTCAAAAACCTGCTTTTGCTGACGGACGTCTGGTAGCGCTTCAGATAGGTACCCAATACCATGTAGCCCAAAAAACCGCCGAAGCTGTTGAGAACAAAATAGTGGCTGCCCTGGGAGTTGTAGAATCCGGGCGAAATGAGGTTGAGCAGGGGAAGAAAGGAAATGAACGTCCAAATACCCAGATAGAACCTCATGGACGCTCTGTCGTCATCAAGGATCCATTTGGAGATGATGGGGGCGAACAGGTAGAGACCGCAAATGACGTACATGAACCAGAATACGTCCAGTACCGGCGTAAATGGCAGCGCGAGCAGGGATTCGACGGCGGTTCTGTCTTTCGGACCGAGTCCGGCTGCGAGATAAATCAGTGACCAGATGAGAAGGGGAAACAGAACCTTGGAAAATCTTTTTTTGAAGAATTCCTTGTCGGGTATCCTGACGGGCAGAAGAATAGCACCCGATATGGTCATGAAAAGTTCGGAAGAAGGTGAGGACATCAATCCGAACAGGGAAGGCCATATTCCTGCCTGGGTCAGGCCCTCTGGGGACATGCCCGCCGCATATTCCGGATGGGAGTGGCCGAGGATGACGAGGAAGCTGGCGCAAAACCTGATGTTGTCCAGATAAAAAACGCGTTTCGTACTCATGAGGGAGGTCAGTCGAGAACCAGATCGTATTCCGTTTTCAGGAATGTTTTCATTTTTCCGGGGTCTTCCCCGCAGGCTTTTTTGATTTCCATGACCTTGGCGTCCACCAGGGTCCGGTACCACCAGCCTTGCAGGAAATGCCACAGAAATCCTTCCTTTCCGTCAAGAAAGCCGAAGCGCAGGATGTAGCGGTAGCAGAAGTAGGCGAATCCGCGCCAGAAAAGGGGAAGCCGGGCGTACGTGCGTTTCATGGCCCGTTTTTTCAGCGTTTGCCCGCTCAGGTAACCGCATTGCTCTTTGGGCGAACTCAGGCCGTATTCCTGATCCAGCAATTGTGCGGCTTCCCGGATGGCGTAGCCGACGTGCTTCTGGGTCCACCAGCTCAGGTTGTTCAGGTTGTCGTCCACGAAATTGGCGTTCAGGTCCCATACGCGGCCTTTAAGAACCACCATGTGCTCGTCCATGGCGCGCACCTCGCACCTGGCTTTTCCTTTCCGGAAAATGCGGACCAGGCGGACGGGCGGCGTGCCGTGCCGGATGGGACGGCCCAGGAAATAACGGGAAAGGTCCAGAGAGAGTGCGGAGACATCCTCCTCCATGGAGGGAAGCATGCGCTCCAAATGGATTTTGGTGTCCGGCGGGAGGTATTCGTCCGCGTCCAGCCTCAGAATCCATTCCGTCCAGACCTGCAAATGATCAAGAGCCCAGTTCAGTTGCGCAGCCTGTGTGCCGGGCCATTCATGGTGGATGACATGCACGCGGTCATAGGAGGAACAGATGCGGACGGTTTCATCCGTGGAAAAACAGTCGATGACGAAAACCTCCCGTACGAGCGGAAGGATGTTTTCCAAACAGCGGCGGATATGCACCTGTTCGTTCCTGGTCAGGATGATGGCGGAGAGATCAATCATGGAGAGAACGATTTTTTATGAAGCGGGCCGGGTTGCCGCCCACGATTGTCCACGGGGCGACGTCGCGGAAAACGGCAGCCCTGGCGCCGACGACAGCTCCCTGTCCGATGCGGACTCCCATGCCGACAAAGGCGTCTGCGGCAATCCATGCCTGGTCTTCAATGAAAACGGGCGCCGTGACAAGAGGGTGCCGGGGGTGGGTAACGTCGTGGGAAGCCGTGCAGATGTAGGATTTTTGAGAGACGGTGGTATGGGAACCGACCACGACCTTGTCGACGTTGTAGCAGTCGACGTCTCCGGCCAGACAGCTGAATTCCCCCATTTCTAGATTCCAGGGAGCCCAGATGCGCACGGATGCATGGACTACCGCCCCTTTTCCCATTTTTGCGCCGAAAAAGCGTAAAACCAGGCGGCGCCACGGCATCAGGATGCCGGGAAAGAAAGGCCGGAAGAAAAACAGGCAGGCACAGCGCCAGAGCAGCCGCTGCATTTTGTTTTTCAGTCCCAGTTTATTTTGGTATTTGGAGAGGTCCACTTGCTGAGTATTCATGACTGGTAATGGAGAAAATCTGGCTGGTCCGGCCGCTGGCGCAGGAGGTATTCGTAAAGAAGGATCATGTTTTTTGCCACGCGGGGAGCCGTGTATTGGTCAAGCACGAGCCGTCTTCCGGCGTCTCCCATGTTTTTCAGGTCCTCCCCGCTGAGCGCTGCCGCTTCCTCAATTGTCTGCGCCAGTGTGTCCGTATCGTTGGGCCTCCACCAGCCGCAGTTGTGCAGGGACAGGTCCTCCCATGGCGTCCCGTGGGAGGCCATGACGGGAGTCCCCGCCAGCAGGGCTTCCGGAACGGACATTCCGAAGTTTTCCGATTCGCTGGGGACGAACAGGGCTGTCAGGGAGGCAAGCGCCTCAAATTTGGCACGTCCTGTCAAAAAACCGGTAAAACGTACGTTGTCAAGGTGCAGGCTGCGGGCGAGGTCTTGGAGATAGGAAGTGTATTCAGGGGGGCCGTCTCCCATCAGCACCAGTTCTCCGTCCTGCGCGGCCTTTCCGGCTGCGCTCCATGCACGGATCAGGCGGTCAATATTCTTAATGGGGTGGAAGCGGCCCAGGAAGCCGATTCTGAAGCGGTTGTTCGAGCGGTTCAGCTCCTCTAGAAAATCGGGAACGGCCACGGGATTGGGAATGACGGCCATGGGGTTGAGGAGCCCAAGGGCGCGGCAATGTTCCATTTCCCGGCGGCATGTCACGTGGATGCAGTCGGCCCGCTCCAGGTCCCGGCGGTGCCCCAGGTTCAGCATCAGGCTTTTTTTCCACTTGCTGCGCAGAAGTGCGCCAGGATAAAGCATGCCATGCGGGGAAATGACGCAAGGCTTTCCTTTGGTGCGGGCGATGGCCGCCGTGGCATGGTTGACGTCCTGCCACAGTCCGTTGGTATGGTAGAGGTCGTATTCCGTTTCCCTCTTCAGAAAGCCGCGCATGCCGCGGGAAAGGGACAGGGGGGAAACAGCATCGTTCGGAAGGGCGTGGATGAAGGAATCCTGCCCGATCATCACGTCTGACGCGTCGGCGGGGGACAGCGTGAGGATGTCCGTGCGGCAGCCGTTTCCGTTCAGGGCCTTCACCAGATCGTAGGTGCAGGTGCTTGTCCCTCCGGAACGGGTGTTGAGTGATGCAATGGTATGGAGAATGTTCATGTTCCGTCTTTCAGTTCTCTGCCTTTTCCATCCACGGCGCTTCCGGCCGCTTTTCCCTTTCTTCGCGCAGGAAGCCGCAGATCTGTTCAAAATAGCGTGAGGCGGCCTCTCCGGAAATATGGTCCATGCTCCATTCGGAAATGGAGCGGCGCGTTTCAGTGGAGATTTTCCCTACGGCAATCCAGTGCCGGAGAGCTTCCCTCATGTTTTCACGGCTGGCGGCGGGGAAGGAGGCTCCCCGGACGCGGCCGTCCAGCAGGACGGAAGCTCCACAGGCGTCGGAACATAGAACCCGCATGCCGTTTTGCAGGGCTTCGTTCACGACGGTGCCCCAGCCGTCATATAAACTGGGCAGGACGAGGAGGTCTCCGGCCCGCATCCGTTCCTGAACCTCCCGGTTTGTTTTTACGCCAAGGAAATGGAATTGGGCGCAGGCGGAGGCGCGCCGCTCCACTTCCGTTTCCAAAGGCCCTCTACCGATGATGTCCAGGCGGGAAAAACCGTCCCGGAGTGGCATGAGTTCCTCCAGCAGGGGAAGAATCCTCTTGTTGCCGTCCAGCCTGCCGACAAAAAGGAGGCGGGGGAGGCCGCTGCCGTCTTCTTCTTCATCATTCCGTTTTTCCCCGGATGATGCGTCATCCGGGGGGGCATCAGTAAAATATCCCCAGTCAAAAATGATTCCGGGGGAGAAGAAGGCCCGTTCATAGCAGATTTTTCCCCGGGAACCGGTGGTCAGGATGGCCCGGATGCTTTTTCCATAACGCACGCGGTGAATAGTATATTTCACGCGCCGCAGAAATCCTTTCCAGCCGCGCCATTCGTAAGGTTCCAGATAGAGTAGAGGACGTATTCCCTGCGTGCAGGCCAGGCGGAAGGCGCGGTAAACCATGGGGAAGGCGTCTATTCCGGAAAAGCAGTGCAGGGAATCGCGGTATTCTTCAAGAAGACGGTTGATTTGCGCGGTGTCAGGTTTTGTGACGGTTCGCACGGCTCCCATGTCCGGGAGGTTCCAGCCTTCTTCCGCACGCTCCCTGGTGAGAGGCTGTTCCGCGACCAGGATCACCTCATGGCGTTTCGCCAGCGCTTTCAGAAAGGCTGCCTGGTGGAGGCTGATGATGTTTTGCCAGAAAATGAATGTCATGGTATTTCCAGAGGGTGCGTGTGAGTCTGGTGGCGGTAGGCGGCTGCGGCTCCCAGGGAGCACCAGAAAACGGCTCCCAGGGACGCACCGGCGGCAAAGACGTAGCCTTCCGTTACCATATGCAGGGAAAAGAAAACGAGGGTAGCCTGGGCCGGAGAGACAGGAGCGCCGTACCGTCGCGGAAAAGGCCTTTTCAGGATATTGGTCAGGAGAATGTACATGAAAGGCAGGCCGCCCATCAGTCCCGTCATGGCGAAGATGGCTCCGTAGGAGGTGCCGGGTTCAATGACCCCTGTACGCAGGGAAACGGCATAGGAAACAATGCGCTGGGAGGCGAATCCGACTCCGTAAACGGGGGAGTCCAGAAATTCACGTTTTCTGTGGTTTCAAAAAACTACCCGGGAGGAAAAGGTTCCGCCCGATTTTTCATTGGCCTCCTGCTTGGAGATCATGCCGGAGGCAAAATACCCCATGAACGGATAGGCGGCTCCCGATACAAGAAGCAGGCAGACGACTGTTTTCAGCAACTGACGTGGCTTGTCCTTCAGGAACATGAAGAACAGATAGCCCGCAGCGGCGGCCGTGGACAGGAAGGCGCCCCGCGAGGCGGAAAGAAGAACGGAACACAGGCAGGCCAACATCATGAACAACCTGGGAAGTGACAAGGTTCCGTAAGTCATCATCTCCTTCAGCGTCCGGTACAGCAGATGAATGAAGCCGATGCCGGCCATGGGGCCCAGCAGCATGGACTGGACGGTCAGGCCGCCGAAAAGCCCCGCGGTACCGGGAGAGGCCTTGTAAAAGGTGGTCATGTAGTTGATGCCTGCAAAGTAACAGAAAAAGGAGGCTACGCCGATGAAAACGCTCAGGCGCATGACCCATTCATAAAGCCGGATGCGGAATTCCTCCAATGTTGGGGAAGACAGCAGAGGACTCAGGACGATGAAGACGAGCAGGCTGTAGCATAGTCTCACCCAGGGTTGGAAAATGGGGAGCGGATTGGCCAGGATGATGCTTGCCGCGCAGGCTAGGACAAGGAAGGCCATGGGCAGGCTGATACGAAGGTTCCTCGTCAGCAGCACGACGGCTGTTCCCGACGCGAAGGCAAGTGGATAAAGAGGGGACAAGGCGGCCAGGGGCCCCAGAATGGGTGAGGCCATGGCAATCATGAACGCAAAGGCCCAGGCGCCGTGGTTCCTGATATATTGCAGAATTTTTTTCATGGGCCGGTTTGTCCTCCGTTTCCGTTTTCCGTTCGTTCGCTTCCTGCCGGGTCGATCTGGTCCAGAAAACGGGTGATCAGGATGTTGATGTCATATTCATGGCGGACGCTCTGCGGATAGCGTTCCTTGTTGAACCGGCTGATGAGTGCGGCCAGGCCGACATGGTCCCGGGGTGCGAACAGCCATTTGTCTCCGTCTTCCGGGGGAATGTATTCCGCTCCCCCCTGACCGCGGCATGTCATGAAGGGAACGCCGCAGGCGTGGGCTTCCAACAGAACGCAGCCGAAGCCCTCAAAGAAGGAAGGCAGCACGAAGAGGTCCAGGGAATGGTAAAAGGCGGCCAGTTCGGCGTGAGGAATTTCCGTCTGAAAAGTAATGCTGCTTTCCAGGCGGTGCTCCCGCACGTAGGCGCGGCATTCTTCCAGGGTGGGGCCTGTTCCGATGAATTTCAGCAAAATGCCGGAGCCCTGTTCCCGCGCGAGAAGTTGTTCCACCGCCTTGATCAGGGTGATCTGGTCCTTGAGGTCCACGAAATTCCCAACACAGCCTATCGTCAGCTTTTCGTTCTTCCGCTGGCGCGGTGAAGGATGAAATTGGCCAGTGTCCACCCCATTGTACAGGATGAGCGATTTTTTGGGAGTGATGGAAGGCAGGTTCTGCACCAGGGACAGGCTGTTCCGGTAGGATTCGAAATAGTCCTGGGGGTTGACGGCCGGAAATTCAAGAAGATGGCGCTCCACGAATTTGCTGATGGAAACGTGGCAGTCCATCCTGTTGAAAAGCCTGATGTTCTTCTTCGCCCGGTAGCGCGCATTGAAGGCGCAGGAGGCAAATTTGCCGTTTCTGATGGTGTAGGGATCACCGTCATGATGCTGGACCAGTGCCACGGTCTGTGGAGAGGCGGCTTTCAGGGAAAGTGCGCACGCCGCAAATACGGAGGTGTGGGCGTGCGCCACGGCGATCCGGTCCGGGGAAAAACCGGCACGCCGGAAAGCTTTCAGGAACAGGGCTGAGTTGATCCCGTTAGTCAGGCCGTTCAGGATTAGGGAAGGCATTTGGAGGAAAGGAAAAAGGCGCACCGTGATGCCTTCATAATCATAGGAAGTGCGGCGGTCGAACGGGGAGGCCGGCTTGAAAACGAGCACGTCCCGGTAGCGCCCCGTCTTTTTGATGGCCCGTACCTGGTCATAAATGAAGGGCCCCCGGAATGACGATTCCGTGGGAAAAAAGGGAGTGATGACAAGGTAATACGGCTTCATGGAATGCAGCTCCGTTATTTGATGCTCCTTTTCAGTTTTTTAAGCCGCTGGAACAGGGCTTCCCCCCATCTGCGGAGCCGGGCCGCGGCGAACGTCCCCAGCATTTTTTCCAGGTTGTTCCAGAATTCGATCTTCCATAAGTCCTTTTCCATGCGGTAGCTCCATGCCCGGTACATTTCGGAGACGATCAGGCGCAGGTCTTCCTCAGCCTGTTGTCCCTCGCGGATGTCCTCCGGGGCGGCCTCCTGTCCGGCAAGGTCGCAGAAAATGGCGTTCCAGGTCTGGAAGACGGCTTCATCATTGAAAGGCAGAAGGCTTTCCCTGGCCTGCTCACTCTGGCGGGCGTACAATTCTTCGTCCAGCATGAGGGCGGCTATCCTGTCCGCCATGCCGCGCCGGTCCCCATAGGGGAGGACGGACACTCCCCGGCGGTTGTGCAGGAGTTCCAGGTAGGGAACATCATACATGACCGTGGGGATGCCGCGTGCCTTCGCCTCTGCCAGAACCAGGCAGAATGATTCCGCCTGAGAGGTCAGCAGATGGATGCCGCTTTCCGCGTAAAGAGGTTCCACATCAGCCTGTTCAGGGATGAATGTCACGCTGGAGCTGATGCCCAGAGCTTTGGTTAATTGGAGGAGTTTTCCGGAGTCCGCCTCGCGGCCTCCCGCCATGACCAGCCTGGCATCAGGCACGCGGGGCAATAGTTCCGCCATGATGTACAGGGCTTCTTCCGGCATTTTGGGTTCCATGAGGCGCCCAAGCCACAGCAGTGTGCGCCTGGAGCGCGGTGGGGCCGGAACAGGCGCGGAGGCTGCATGCCTGACGGGATTCTGAACGTAATGGGCGCGGCAGCCCAGAGCGGTCCAGAACCGGCGGTCTGTTCCGGAAACAACGGCTACGGCGTCGCAGAGGCGGCCGGTTTCCAGATGGGAATCATACATCCCTTCATCCCCCGTCAGGTAGAGGGGGGTAGGGAAGGAGAAATGGATATTGAGGATGGTTTTGACCGGAAGAGGGCGGAGAATGGCCGCCGTTTCCATGGCAGCGGCATAAAAGGCGCCGTGCAGAATGACCAGGGAGGGACGGTGTTCGCGGATGATTTCTTTCCACTGGTCCGCCCGGGGAGATTCCGGATTGAGGTGGACGAACCGGCAATGGTTTTCCAGGGAAGGGCGCAATTTGCCTACGGGCTGTTCCGTGACGAGAAGGACGTGGATTCCATGTTTGGCAAAGATGAGGGTTTGCGCCTCCACAACGCGTTCAATGCCCCCCAGGTTTTCCAGGGCGGGGAAGTAGATGGCCAGGGTGGAGATGTTCGTCGTCATGGCTTTCATTGGGGACGTTGGCCGATCAGCCTGGGACAGCACCGGTTGAAGAAAAGGATCAGGAGGTACTCAATGCCGAGAAAGAGGATGAAAAAACCGATTTTTCCGAATGTGTTCGTTTTAAACCAAGCGTGGTAGTACAGGCCGAAGATGGGCATGTGCGTGGCAAAGACGATCAGGGAGTTTTTCCCGTAAAAGCGCAGGGGGCGCAATAGTTTCACGCCGTCCAGGTATTTGGCGCACAAGACGGAAAAGGCAATGAAACATGCGGAGCAAACCATTTGCCAGGCCATGTACGGGAGAAGGCGCATCCAGGGCAGAAGTCCGTAGCCGGCATTGATCAGCACGACGGGAATGATGCACAGGAGCAGGAGAAACTTGCTGTGTCCGTTTTCAACCAGTTGCAGCAGTTTTTTACCGTACAGGGCCCCCAGCGTGAAATAAATCAGGAAATACAGGATATGAGAGAGCGGGAAAAGAGGAGTGATGGGGTTGTATTCCGGACGCGCCCACAGGAACAAACCCGCCAGGGAGCACGCTAGGCTGGCGCCCACAGTCATGATGGGCGAAAGGAATTTTTTCAAAAACGCATAAAGGAGGGTGATGCAGAACAGGCCTATGAAGAACCAGAGCGCTCCGTTCAGAACCTGATAGGAATAAACGGCATGGGGGCCGAACAAGCTGTCCGTGAACGGACGGAAACCGGTTTCCTGATGAAGCGCGAGGAGCAGTTCGTGCAGTTTGTACAGAAGCAGGGTGAACAGATAGAACGTAAGGAAGGGGACCAGAAGGGTTCTGGCCTTTGCCGCGATCAGTTCATGCCATGGTTTTTCCCTGAAAAAGACGCCGGAAACGAAGCAGAAGATGGGCATGTAGTACGGCAGGGTGATCCATGACGGCATGCACCCCGGGTCATATTCGTAATGGACGTGCATCAGGACCACCCATAGGACGGAAAAGCCCTTAAGAAAGTCAAGATAGGAAATGCGCCCGGAAGCGGCATGGGGAAGGTCGGCATTCATGGCATCATCTGGTAAATGTGGTTGATTTCCCCCTCGTTTCCGTAATCGCGGGCAGCGCAGTTGCCGGAAAGTCCCCGCCTCAGTTCGGGATGGTCGATAAGCCGTGCCGCCGCCTGCGCCACTGCCTCCGCGCTCATGTCCGTGATAATGCCGTCAATGCCGTCTTCAATCTGGCTGGCGGCTGTGGGATATCTGGTGACAATGACGGGTTTCCCCAGGATTTGGGCCTCCCTGACGGAGACGGATTTCCCCTCCACATTGGAAGGCTGCACATAAATATCGCAATGGCGGAAGTAGGGATACGGATTGGCCGCGGCTCCCGCCAGAATGAAATGGTCCTGAAGATTCAGCTTACTGATGCGCTCCCTTAAGACGGATTCCAGATGCCCTTCTCCAAGGACTGTCCATTTGATCCGGTAACCACTGTCAAGCAGGATGCGGCAGGCATCCATGGCCCGGCCATAGGCCTTTTCCTCGCAGAGACGCCCTACTGTCAGAAGTGATATGCCTTGTTCCGGGCCTGCGGGGGCGGGGAGGAAGTCCTGTGCCTGGCTTCTGATGAAGGCGGGGGACAGGATGTTTTCAATGACGCATGCCTTGCCGGCCAGGCCCGGATGACTGCGGAGGAAGGACAGCATGGCGCTTTCAGACACCAGGACGATTTTATCCAGCCGGTTCCACATTTTTCCGTCCATGCGCATGAATGGCCTGACGCTTCCGTAGTCCGTATGGTACCAGCCCAGCTTCACATCTGCTTTTACCTTGTCCGAGATGACGTCATGGAAGCCGAGGAAACTGATGCCGAGGTCATAATGCCTGTTGCTGATGTCCGGAAGCCACGGAAGCATGAGATGCTGGCAGTACTGCATGATGCCGTGTTCGTGGATCGGTCTGCGCATCATTTTATAACGGGCCGCCGCCAGCAGAATACCCAGTTTCTTCATCAGATAGAGGAAACGGTGCTTTCCGTTCCGGCGGTTCAGGGGGGTGACAAGCGTCCTGTATGCGGAAATTTCCGGAAGAAGATTTACCTGGGGAGGGATCATGTCCATGAATTCCCCTTCATGGCTGAACAGGAACAGATCCACGTCGTACTGCGTGTAGTCGATGGCGTGCAGCAACCCCAGAAGGCTGCGTTCCGCACCTCCTATATGCATGTAGGTCATCGTGATGATGATTTTTTTCCTGGCGGGGGTCATCTGTTGCTTTTGGCGTAAAGGGTGTGGGCGCATGAAGCCAGGCGCTGGGATATCAGGGCCGCCGTCAGGAACAGCCTGTTGCTTCCCGGCAATTTCGCCAGGGCGTGCCGCCCTTCGTTCCGGTAATGGAGCAGAAGCTTCCAGACCAGGGAGCGGATGTCCTTCCTGTAATAGCCGGTTGTGCGGGTGTTCCGCAGATAGACGTCTGCCTGGACGGTTTCCCGGTCCAGAAGAAGCTGGCGGAACTGCGCGCCGTCCGGGAGGGCTCGGCAGTAGTCGCCGGTCAGGCGGACCGCCCTGTACCAGTCCTTGAAGGACCTGGCGCCCGGCGCATGGGTAAAGGCCCCGGACCGTTTGATGTAATGGTAGAGGGGCCGGTCCAGCTTGGCGACGGTACGGGCCAGCGCCGCGAGCTGGACCATGCCGACCATGTCTTCCGTGTAATGGATATCGGGCGGAATGGAAATCTCCCGGCAAAGGCTTGTACGGATCAGTCTTCCCCAGATGAAGTATTTCTCTTCCGTCAGCAGCGCCCGTAGAAAGGTTTTTCCGTCCAGCACGTCAAAGTGGTAGTCCGTACACGCCTTTCTTCCGGAACTGTCTTCCATTTCCGAGAAGTAGTCGGATACGACAATATCCGCGCCCGTCTCATGCTGGCGTCCGGCAAGCCCTTCAATTGCATCCGGTTCCAGATAATCGTCCCCGTCCACATGGATGATGAATTCCCCGGAAGCCCGGTCAATGCCCGTTTTGCGGGCCATCGGCAGCCCTTCGTTCCGTTTGGTGACAACCTGGATGCGCTTGTCCTGCCGTGCCGCCTGTTTCAGGATGGCTGCGGAACCGTCCGTGGATCCGTCGTCAATGCAAATAATTTCCAGCTCTGCGTGCGTCTGGCGCACGAGAGAATCCAGGCACCGGCTGACGAGATGCTCAAGGTTGTAAACGGGAACGATGGCGGAAATCAGCATTGGAAAGAAGGCATGGACATGAAGTTTTCCGGATGAAGCAGAGGTTGGGGAATCAGGAATTTTTCAGGGATTTGGCCAGGTAGAGAAAAGGGTGCTTGACGGAAAGGATTTTGGAAGCCAGGCGGGAGATTCCGTAATGCCAGGGGCAGGGAATACGGTTTTTCCTGAATGCCTGCTTGTTCTGCCTGGTATTGCGACAAACTGCCTTGAGGCCTGCCGTGCTGGAGCCTCCCGTGCGCATGAACACCATGAAACGGTCCAGGTAGTGCGTGGAAATATGGTGTTTTTCCACAAACCGGAGCATGAGCTCGAAGTCCGCCGCGCTGCCGATGGAGGGATCAAACAGGCCGTAGCGCTCAAAGCATTCCCGGGTGCAGTAAAAGGTGGGGTGGGCGGGATTCCAGCCTCTCTGAAACGCTCCGGGGCGGTAGGGGGAGCCTTGCCAGGTGCGGACGACCTTCCGTTCGGAATTGATATAGGACAAGTTGCCATGCACGGCGTCCGTACCGTTTTCGGAAAAAGCGCGTGCAATATCTTCCAGTACGCGGTTGTCCTGGTAATAATCGTCTCCGTTGAGAAAGCCCACCACGTCCCCCGTAGCCATGAGGATGCCCTTGTTCATGGCGTCGTAAATCCCCTCGTCCGGCTCGGAAACCCACTTCATCCTGCTGCGGAACAAGGGTTCCATTTCCCGGAGAATGGATACCGTCCCGTCCGTGCTGGCGCCGTCCACGACGATGTATTCCATATCCGGATGGGTTTGCCCCAGAACGCTGCGCATGGTGTCGCGCAAGGTGGAGGCATTGTTGAAGCAGACCGTGATGATGGAGATTTTCATGAAAAGGGCCGTAAGTCGTTTTCCGTGCCGCGTCCGCCTGTCAGAGGCGGAGCTTGTTGATCATGACGGCGTTGTGGGCGTCCGTCCCCCACCAGAAATAGAGGTTTTCCTGTTGGAATTTCCGCGCCAGCTCCCGGCATTTCTGCCCGTAGAATCCGCACAGGGAGCCTATGTTTCCCTGGAAAAGAATGCCTTGTGTGGCCAGGGCGGCGAGTTCCTCCGGAGTCAGGATTTTGCCGTAGCGTTCAGGATGGGCCAGCACGGGAACATATCCTCTGTCCTTAATGAGCAGGAGCATGTCCATCCACGCGTCCGGAAGGCGGTATTGCGGGAGTTCCACAAGAATGTGCGTGCCGTCCGGGCTGAGAGGCTCCTCTTCCGTGAATTGCCGTTCAAAATGATCGTCCAGCATGTATTCCGCCGCCAGCCGGAGTTCAAAATCCCCGTCCGGCACGGCGTTCACAAGCTCCCGAAAGCGTACTTTTAAACTCGTTGCCGTATTCCAGGGATAGCGGCTGATGACATGGGGAGTGCAGCAGGCTCCCCGGAATCCCCGTTTTTTCAGCAGGGAAATGAGTTCCAGGCTTTCCGCCTGCGTCCGCGCGCCGTCGTCCACACCCCAGAGCAGATGGCTGTGCATGTCCATTCCGTCCGGACAGAGGGTACAGAGCTTGAGCTTTGGCTGGAACAGGGCGGAGAACAAGGCGGAAATCAGGAATTGGTGGTGTTGTACCCGTAGTTGTAATGGTAGCCGTAACCGTAATAGTGATGGCCGGCCGCCTTGAAGTCCACGGCATTGATGACAAATCCCATGTTGGGAAGCTTCCCTTCATTGGCAAGCTGCTGGATAGTGGCTATATAGCGCTTGTCTATCTTGTTGCTGCGGATGACGTACAGGGAAATGTCCGCCAGTTTGGCAAAAATGGCCGTATCCGCCAGAATGCCGTAGGGTGGCGCGTCAATGATAACGGCATCGTAAGATCGCTTGAAGGACTGGATAAGCTGCTCAATCTCGGGCCGGGAGAGCAGGGAAACGGGATTGGGAACATGGGGGCCTCCGTAGAGGATGTCCACCCCCGGATGATCCGGAAGGGGATGAATGACGGAGGAAAGGTCGGAAACCTTGTTGAGCAGGATAGTGCTCAGGCCCTTGCGGCCCTTGCCGCCAAGCTGGCTGGAGAGGGAGGTCTTGCGCAGATCGCCGTCAATCAGGAGCACGCGCTTTCCGATCTTGGAAAAAGCCTGGGCCAGATTGGCGGAAATGAAGGTTTTTCCTTCTCCCGGCGTGGTGGAAGCGAGCAGGATCACATGGCCCTGATGCTCGGAAAAGGGAAGCATGGAGTCCACATTGTGGCACATGATATGGAAATATTCCGCCATGACGGAATGTTCGTCAGGGAGCATCAGGGATACCTGTTTCTGTTCCTTTTTGCTCATGGCGGGAAGCTCTGCAATCACGGGAAGAGTGGTGATGGCATCCAGGTCATGCCTGTTTTTGACCTTGTTGTTGAGTATGGCCACGCCCATGAAAGCGAACAGGCAGAGGGCTGCGCCTCCGGCCGCCCCGCCGAGAACGAATTTCCTGGTATTGGGAGCAATCGGGGCGTTGGAGCCGTGTGCCGTTTCCAGAACGCGTGCGGAGGAAGGTGTGGTTTCCAGAGCCAGTTCATTTTCCTGTTCCTTGGTCAGCAGCGTAAGGTAATATTCTTCCTTTACCCCGTGTTCGCGGTTCAGAGGGGTGAGTTTCCGCGCCTTTCCGGATGTGGCGGCCAGGCGCCTGGTAATGTCTTCCCGCTTCCTCGTAAGCTCCTGGAGCCGTAAATTCAAGTTATCGCGCAAGTTGGACAGGGATCTGAAGGCGGCCGCGCGAGTAGCGTCCATCTTCTTGGTCAGGGAAACGACGATGGGGTTTTGTGAGCCCGCGCTGCCCGCGATTTTCTGGTATTCCAGATAGGCGGTGTTGTAGGCTTCAATTTGACGGGAAACCCCGGAGTCCGCGATGCCGGTGTCCAGGGAAATAAGTTCCGCTTTTTTACTGACGGCTTTCAAGTTGTTTTCCAAGTCATTGGCTAGCATGATCTGCGTCTGGAGCTCGAAAATGGAATTGTCCAGCGTTTGTGCGGTGCTGAAATCGGCGGACAGCGAGGCTTGCGTGTCGGCAATGATGTCGTTCTCGAACTTGATGTCGTCCCGTTCGCTGTCCAGCCTTTTCAATTCTTCGCCGATCTGTTCGAGTTGCCGGCGAATGAATTCTTTCGTCTTGACGGCGATGGCGCGGCGTTCTTCTCTGGAATGTTCGTTATAGATTTCGATCAGTTTATTCAGCGTATCCGTTGCTTTATCGGGATTGGAGGAAGTGAGCGTCATCTGGAGGAGGCTGGATTCCTTGGCGTCCGGGCGCTTGACGGTGAAGTTGGCGAGGAGCTGGTCCGCGGCGGCGTTGATGGGAACGCGCCGTACGGTAATGGTGGTGCCTGGAATTGTCTCCGGCATATGGGAAGTGGGATAAACCGTGATGGTTGCAAAAGGGAGATGGACGGGCTTTTTCAGTTCCTCTTCCAACTGTACGGGTTTTCCGTCGCTGCCCTGGTAGGTCAGGGACAGGGCGCTGTCCCCTTTCAGGGTAATATCGAAAGAACAGGACCTGTCGCTGGGGATGTTTTCAAAGATGACTTCCACAGGGCTTTCCCGGTACAGGTCTATCTGGCGCAGGTCCCGTTTTTTCCAGTAGGATACGTTCAGTTTCAGGTCTTCAACCGTATGCCGCATGACGGTGGAGGACCTGAGGATAAAACTTTCATTGGCCAGGTTGGCCGCTCCGGAATCCACCCCCAGTTCCACCATGATGCGGTCTGTGGAGGAATCCTTGCTGGCTTCCCTCATCATGACGCTGGCGGTTTTTTCAAATACGTAATTCTGCGTGGCCGCCATATAGTAGGCTGCAGTTCCTCCCAGAAGGGCGCAGAACAATATCCAGTACCAGCGCCTGCGGAGAATGATGGCGACAATGTCCAGAGACAGGGAGGAATCCGGCGTCTCGGGCGCGGGGGAAGATACAGGCGGAACGGTAGGTTGCGGCATAAGGAAATGAAATACTTCACCGGCTTTCCGCTGTCTGCGGAAAGCCGGCTACGGAAGAAGGGTCACAAGGCGCACAGGGCGATGATGCCGATGATCAGGCCCACGCCGGATGCCGTCCAGCCGATGTATTGGACGGTGTCGCTGCGGGTATTGATTTTACGTTCGGCAGGGGTGACGTAAATGGTGTCGTTCTGCTGAATGTAGTAATAGGGGGACTGGAATAAATCCTTGCTGCGCAGATCGATTTTGGCAATCTGGCGGTGGCCGTTCGTTTCACGGATCAGCGTGACGTCCCGGTTGCCGTCAATGCTCAAGTCGCCCGCACGGCTGATGGCTTCAAGAATGGTCAGGCGCTGGCCGTCAATGTTGTATGTTCCGGGGGAGGAAACTTCGCCCAGAATGGAGAACTTGAAATTGGTGATCTGCACGTTGACGGAAGCGTCGCTGATGTAGTCGTTGTTTCTCAGAGCGGCGGCAATGTCGTCTCCCAGGGCGGAGCAGGTCTTGCCGGCCGCCTTGATTTTGCCGATAACCGGCAGGACGATGTAGCCTCTGGCATCGACCAGGTAACCTTTGGACCGGGAGCTGGAGCTGGGGCCGGAGGTGCCGATTTCAGAGACGGCAAAAGGTGCGGTCAGTTCGGGCTGCTTGCTGCTGACAGTGATGGAAAGCTGGTCGTCCTTCTGAATCAGGGTTTGGTAGCTGCCCTGAATCTTTTCCTTGGAGTAGCCGGAGACGTCCTGGATGTACAGGACTTCCTTGGGACTGACGCAGGAAGGAAGGAGGCTGGCTCCCGCCAGGGCGGCGGAACACAGGAGAGCTTTGCTGAGGAGATGGTGTTTGTTCATTAGTTGAAGTAATATATAGTAGGATAAAGGGAAGGCTTGGTAACGGGGGTTAGAAGGATCTGGTCGCCTCCGTGGTAGAGGGGAGGGAAAGATCGTTCTGAAGGAGGGTTTCCCCCAGTTTGTTCTGGAAAGCTTCGTTGCATTGCTGGATGCCTTCCCGGACCAGGACTTTCCGGGCTGTCCGGAAGACCAGTGAAACATCCAGCAGGAAGGAAACGCGGCGCACGTAAAGCACGTCGTAGCACAGTCGGCGGCAGAAGGGAATGCCGTTGCGGCCGTGGATCTGGGCCATGCCGGTGATGCCTGGCCGGACGGAATAGCGCTGGCGACAATAATTGGGAGGAAGGGCTTCCATCTGGGAAGGAATCCAGGGGCGGGGGCCTACGATGACCATGTCCCCTTTCAGGATGTTGATCAGTTGCGGAAGTTCGTCCAGTGAATTGCTGCGGAGGAAGTTGCCGAGAGCGAACAATCTCTGGTTGTCCGGAAGCAGGCGCCCATGTTCGTCGCACGCATCCGTCATCGTTTTGAATTTGATGATTTTGAACAATTTTCCCTGATATCCAACGCGCGTTTGAAGAAAGAAGGGGGATTTCCGCGTAGATAGAAAAAGAAGCACAGATATCGTTAGCAGCAACGGGCTGAGAATGACGAGCGCCATCCCGGCGAGCAGGCTACTGATGACAGGTTTGCAGATATGCATGTACATAAAGGCTAGGACGTGAGTAGCGGATTGCAAATCCTATCAAAATAATAGGAAACATTAAAACTATATATAATATATTAAATATCAATTTATTATTATGAACAAAAGTCATATTCGTTTATAATTTTGTTCTTATAATTTTACGGGATATGACAAATAAGTATTTTTTCTTTAACGATTACTATTGACACCGGATTTGCAATCCGTTGAATATTTTCTTATATTCGAATATGAATTACATATAATAATTTTTTTGTAGCAAAAGTTTTGTTGAATTTGCAAAATCAATCGCATAAAAGAAGCGGAATGGGGAAATTTGAGGTTGTATTGTTTTTTAACGCGGATGGGGTAATTTCACAGGAAAAAGAGTCCTGGCGGCCGTTGCCTGCCGGGAAGGGGTGTCCGTCCCCTTTTTTTTCATGATGAAGGGGTTCCGGCGGAAAAGAAATCTTCACGAGGAAGAGAACAGGTCCCCCTTGGTTTGGCCTTGAGTTCGGCTCCCGGTGTTGTTAGTATAGATGCCACGTATGGCATTGGATGCGCAGGAGCGTCATGTATTTGAGCATGAAGAGGACCATCCCCCCGTTTGGATGGGAATGGCATGGGGCGCCGTTTCCGTACTGGCCGGAGCGGCTTTGCTGGCTTCCATGCTGACCTTTGACGTCCGGGAAATAGGCTGGAATTATCTCAACAAATCCGGCGAGGTGATGGAGGGGACGACCAATCTTCTGAACGTGGTGGGGCTGTATGGAGCCGGCATCGTTTACTGGGTGCTGGGAGGGATGGCCTGGATGCTGGTGATTTTGCTGGCCTGGTGGGGATGTTACCGTTTTACCCACCGGGGACGGCTGACCCGCGGTGTGATCTATGGAGGCGTCTTCCTGCTGGTGAGCGGGTGCCTGTTCCTGACTGCCGGCCATGTTACGGGGGCGGAATGGGTGGAGCGTCATCAGGTGCTGGGCGCGGGCGGCCTTGTCGGCAACCTTCTCGGAACGCATCTGCTGGTTCCTTTGGCTGGGGTATCCGCCATTCTGGCGGTTTCCGGGCTGGGATACATCATTGCCTTGATCTATGCGGCGGGCCTGCGGCCCCGTCCCCTTTTCCGCGCCGTTCTCCGGGAGTTCCGTTCATGGAGAATGAACAGGAAAGAAAAGAAGATGGAACGCCGTTCCTCCCAACTGGCCAGGGAAGCCGCCCGCGTGAGAGCCAGCATGGAGGACGCGGCCCTGTCTTCTCCCTCTCCCGCCAGACGGAGCCGGGAATCTTCTTCCCGCCTGCACCGTACCGGGGATGACCTGGAAGGGTTATACAACGAAGTGGCCGCCGCTCCCTCTGTCCGGATGCCCGCACCCCCGAAAAAATCTTCCGCTCCGCGGACGCAGGGGAACCTGCCGCTGACGACGACCCCGAAAATCACGGTGGCGGAGCCTGCGGAAATCAAGCCTGCTCCCAAGGTGCAGCCCTTTGCCAAAATAGCCACGCCGCCTACGGAGGAATTCAAGGATTACCAGCTTCCCGGCTTCGAACTGCTGCATTATGAGGAAAAACCGGACGGCCCCACGGATGCGGACCGGGAGGAAATGCTGGAAATCCAGCAAAAAATCATCGAGACGCTGACGACGTTCCGTGTGGACGTGACGCCGGGGGACATCACCCGCGGCCCGACTATCACCCGGTATGAGGTATATCCCGCGCGCGGCGTGCGCGTGAACACGTTTGACCAGTATTCCAAGGACATCGCGCTGGCGACCAGGGCGGAAAGCGTGAACATCGTGGCCCCCATTCCGGGCAAGGACACGGTGGGCATTGAAATCGTCAACCGCAAAAAAGTGGCCGTGCCGCTCCGGGAACTGCTCCAGGACCCCGAATTCTGTTCTCCCAAAAAGAAAATTCCGCTGGCCCTGGGCAAGGACGTGTATGGCCGTACCGTGATAGGAGACCTGGCCTCCATGCCCCACCTGCTGGTGGCGGGGGCTACGGGCTCCGGCAAATCCGTGTGCATCAACAGCATCATCTCCTCCATGCTGCTGAAATTCAGGCCGGACGAACTCCGGCTGATCCTGGTGGACCCCAAGGTGGTGGAAATGCAGCCGTACTCCAAGCTGCCCCATTTGATCGTTCCCGTGGTGACGGACCCCAAAAAGGTGCCGAACGCCCTGCGCTGGTGCGTGAATGAGATGGAACACCGCTACCACTGCTTTGCCAAGGTGGGCGTGCGCAACTTTGAAGCCTTCAACAAGCGGCCGCCTGAAATGCCCGCGGAAGAGGAAGAAGAACCGGAATCCGGGGAAGTGGACGAAGAACTGGCGGAATCCATCGCCCGGGAGCTGGAATCCCAGGGGGAATGGCCTGCGGAAGAGGATGACGAACTGGACCTGGACGACGACGGCGTGATTCCCGAACGCTTCCCCTACATCGTGATCATCATTGACGAGCTTGCCGACCTGATGCAGACGGTGGGCGCGGACATTGAAACCAACATCGGCCGCCTGACCCAGAAAGCCCGCGCTGCCGGAATTCACCTCATTGTCGCCACGCAGACGCCGCGGCGGCAGGTGGTGACGGGCACCATCAAGGCCAACATTCCCACGCGCATCGCCTTCCAGGTGGCCAGCGGCACGGACAGCCGCGTGATTCTGGACAGGCAGGGAGCTGAAAAACTGGTGGGGAAGGGCGACCTTTTGTACCTGCCGCCCGGTTCCGCCCAGGTGGAACGAGCCCAGGGCGCATTCATTTCCGACGACGAGGTGGAAGCCCTGGTGGCCCACTGTGCGTCCCAGGCCAGGCAGAAATTCCATGAAGAGGTCCAGAAGACGCTGGACGAAGCCTCCCACGGCGGAGCGGACAGCCCGCTGGACGACGCGGAGGAGGAATGCTACGCCAAATGCCTGGAAGTGGCCGTCGTCGAACGCAAGGTAAGCACCTCCCTCCTGCAGCGGCGCCTGAGCATCGGCTACGGTCGCGCCGCGCGCATGATGGACCTGCTGGAATCCCGCGGGATCATCGCCCCTGCGGACAACACCAACCGTCCGCGCAAGGTGCTGGTGGAATGAAACGGACAACCCTCTTACTTTCCTCTCCGTCATGAATAAAATCCTTCCCGTGTCCGCCCTCCTGGGATGCGTGCTGCTGGCGGCTTCCTGTTCCCAGCAGGTACAGCCCGTCAAAAAAGCAGGCAGAAGTCCGGTTTACGTGGGAAAAGTGGAACGGGTTTACCCCCGCCACAACTATGTGCTGATAGCCCTGGCCGGTACCGTGTATGAACCGGGAACGGTGCTCATCTCCCAATCCGCCGGCTCGGGGGAAAACCGGCGCGTCGCCAACCTCATCGTGACGGAAGAAAGAATGGGGCGCACGCGCATTCCGGCGGACATACGCAGCGGCACGGCGGAAGCGGGAGACCTGGTGTTCCTGTACCAGAATCTGGCCGTGCCTGAAAGCTCCGGAAAAACGGGTGAAGAGCCCACGGACACTCCCGAACCCGGAAAGGAAATCACCCCCCCCGTATCTCCGGACGGCCTGCTGCCGCTGCCCGGCGAGCGCCCCGCAGAGCCGGAAGCCCCCGCGGACAAACCCTCCCGGTCCCCCGGTGCCCGCTCCATTCAGGATGAAATCATGAAAGATCTGGATACCGTTCCGGGTACTTTGGAGGACTCCTTGAGAGCGGTAAGTCCGGAGAAAAAATCGGCAAGGTGATTTTTTAGATTCATTCAATAAATGCTTGTCTTTTGGCATTCCCCCGGTAGGATGAACCCACTTACACAAATTGGTGACTAGTTTATGAAATCCATCAAAGGCACAGAAACAGAAAAAAATCTCCTCAAGGCGTTTGCCGGGGAGTCCGAAGCCCGCAACCGCTACACCTACTTTGCCGGTGTGGCCAAAAAAGCCGGTTACGAGCAGATCGCGGCCATTTTCCTGGAAACGGCCGACAATGAAAAGGAACACGCCAAAGTGTTCTTCAAACTGTTGAAAGACGCCTGCATTGAAGTGACGCACACCGTTTGCACGGCCCCCCTGGAATCCACGGAGGAGTGCCTGCTGGCCGCCGCCGCCGGAGAACACGATGAGTGGTCGGAGATGTACCCCACCTTTGCCGAAGTGGCGGACAGGGAAGGCTTCCCCGCCATTGCGGAAACCTTCCGCAAAATCGCCACGGTGGAACAGCACCATGAAGCCCGTTACCGCAAACTGGCGGAAAACGTGCGCGAAGGCGCCGTATTCGCCAAGAAGCAGGAAACCCAGTGGAAGTGCCGCAACTGCGGTTACATCCACACCGGAGACACGGCTCCCAAGGTGTGCCCCGCCTGCGTGCATCCCCAGGCATTCTTTGAAGTGCTGGCGGACAACTTCTAATCATTTTCCATTCGGAAACATGATTGGGGCCGGTTTCACGATCTGATCGTGTGATCGGCCCCCTTTTTTCCATCAGGGACAACCCCATATCATGAACAGGGACAGGGAACATACGGAAGCGGCGTGGAGGAAATACGGCCGGAAACTCTGGAAATTCGGCGGCAGCTACGGGCTGGGAATCGCCCTGATGCTCATCCTGCTGGTGCTGACATTTGCCGGTACCCTGCACCAGGTCCGGCTGGCTCCCTCCCTGGGATCGGAGGCGGCCATAGAATCCTTCTTCGGCGCTCCCTACGTGCTCATTCCCCTGGGCGGGGAGCACTCCCTCATTTCCCTGCCGCTGCCCGGCATGGGCATTACATGCGCCCTGCTGTTCGTCAACCTGCTCCTGGGCGGCATGTTCCGCGTGAGATGGACGTGGAGGCATGCGGGCATCCTGATTGCCCACGGCGGAATCCTCCTTCTGCTGGCCGGCATCATGCTGGGCAACAGAATGACCGTGGCCGTGGACCAGGTGGAACTGCCGCAGGGCGACCGCGTGCATGAGCGGGAGCTTCCCTTTGACATCCGCCTCAACCGCTTTATTCCGGAATTCTACCCCGGAACGTCCAAGCCTAAATCCTATGAATCCCAGGTCACCATTTTTCCGGAATCCGGCGGCCATTATGACGCCGTCATCCGGATGAACGAACCGCTGCGGGTATCCGGCTGGACCCTGTACCAGATGAGCTGGGGGCAGGACTCCCTGCATCCCGGCAGGCTGATATCCATTCTCCGCGCCTCCCACAATCCGCTGGAACAAATGCCCAAATGGTCTTCCTACATCATTGCCGTGGGGTTGTTGTGGCATTTTGCCCTGGTCTTCGGGAGGTACCTGCGCCGCAAGCCGGAACAAAAGCTGGAAAAGGAACCCGTTCCGGAACAATCCAGAGGAAACGCGGATGGTGCCGGGAAGGGGAAACGCTGGCGTCTGGCCGGCATCTGCGTGCTGGTGGCCGGAATCTTCGCCGTCGGCATGCTGGCGGCCAGGCCGTCCGTCCATACGGTCCGCGTGGAACGCTATACGCCCTGGTCCTCCTCCCTGGTAGAAAAGGTGGAGGGCATGGCCGTTCAGGATGGTGGCCGCGTCAAGCCCGCCTCCACGTATGCCGGGTTCCATTTGCTCCGGACCCTGGGCAGGAGGAGCTTCTCCATAGACACCCCGGACGGCGGGAAAAAGCTCACTCCGGTGGAATGGATGCTGGACTGCATGTTCAGGCCGGAATTTGCGGAGCAATACCCGGTATTCCTGGTCAACCGGGAGGAAGTAGTGCGCCGCCTGCACCTGCCGGACCAGGCGGACAAGAGGAAAAAATACTCCTATGCCCAGATTGCCGGACAGTGGGAGGAAATGTCCCGTGCCGTGAGGGAAATCCGGATGCTGGGGGAAACGCAGCTCACGGAGGCGCAGAAGGAAATCCTGGCGCTTTCCCGCAACTTTGACGTGGTGCGCGGCTGGATGCTCAGTTCCCGCATCATGCTGGAAGACCCCGCTGCCATGGAACGGATGGAATTCCCCCGGTGGTTCCCGGCATCCGGACGGAATGAAGAACAGGAGTGGAGCGCCGTTCCGGGCAAGGGAGCCGGAGCTTTTCTAGCCATGGCTTCTCTGATGGAGCGCAAGGCCATTGAAGAAGAAGGGCCGAAAGGCGGAGAGCTGCGTGCCAAGGCGGAAAACCTGCTGATGGAACGGCTGGTACAGCCGAATGAAGCCGCTTCCGCCGGGGAACGGAAGGCTCTGAACCGGGAAATCTTCTATTACCGGCTGGACCCGCTGTATGTTTCCCTGGCTGTCTTTGTGGCCGCCTTTGTCTGCCTGGTGGTCTGCGCGCTGTTCCGCCCCATGCGGAATGCGCCGTTCTGGAGGCGTTTTCTGCGGCCCGGCGGCTTCAGCCCGGCGTGGATTCTGGGCGCGGCGGGCGCGGCCGTTCTGATGGCCGCCCTGACCATACGCGTGCTGATCACCATGAGGTCCCCGGTAGGCAATACCTATGAAACCATCGCCTTCATCGCCTGCATGGGCGTGATCTGCGCGCTGGCGGCGGAACTCTTCAGCAAAAAGGGAATCGTGCTGGCGGCCGGGTTGATCCTGGGGGCGCTCTCCTGCCAGATGGGCATCATGTATGAATCTTCCCAGGCCGTGGACCACATGGATCCGCTGGTGGCCATCCTGCGTTCCAACTTCCTGCTCTCCACCCACGTCATCACCATCGTCCTGGGGTATGCGGCCGGACTGCTGGCGGCGGTGCTTTCCCATGTATATCTGCTGGCCTCCCCCCTGCGCCTGATCGGCCGGAAAACGGAGCAATCCCTGGACCGCATGGCATACGGCATCCTGTGCTTCTCCCTGGTCTTCACGCTGGTGGGCACCGTCTTCGGCGGCATCTGGGGCAATGAATCCTGGGGGCGCTTCTGGGGATGGGACCCCAAGGAAAACGGGGCATTGATGATTGTGCTGTGGCAGTTGGTCGTGCTTCACGCCAGAAAAGCGGGATGGCTTTCTCCGTGGCTTCTCCACTTCAGCAACGTGCTTGGCGGCGTCATCATCGCCTTTGCGTGGTGGGGTGTGAACATGCTGGGAGTGGGGCTGCATTCCTACGGCTTCACATCCGGGCGGGATGCCCTGGACATCTTCTACTGGTCGGAAGCCGTGCTGTGCGTCCTCTTCATCATCCTGCATTACCGGGCCCTCCGGCAGGCGGAGATGGGATAATTCCGTAGCGGTCTTCCCTTGCCAGACCGAGGAGAAGGGCGGACATGCGGGACTTCCGTTTGTGCAGGGAAGGGAAGGAAGGCAGCTGGCAGTGCAGGAGTAAAAATGGGAAAAGGACGCCATTTTCCTATTTTATCCTTGCCGTCCCATCCCGTCCGGTATATATTCCCGCCACCTCATGCAGGGATAGCTCAGTGGTAGAGCGGCTGTCTTACACACAGTTGGTCGGGGGTTCGAGTCCCTCTCCCTGTACCAAAAATTTCTTTTTGAACAAAAAGCTCGCACAATGAAAGTGCGGGCTTTTTTGTTGTTTTTAAGCGGGTTATTTGATGAATGATTTGTTAGGGGATAGGATATGACGGGATATGAATTGTTGCTTTTTGATGCTAGTTATGATATTATATGGCGTTTTTGAGATGCAGAAAAGGATAGCATTTTTGGCATGCTTGTTTTTATATTCCTACTGCTACTGGGAAGTGGAAACTGGTCCTCATAGTACCAAGATTGAAGTTGTTCCGGCAGGAGCTATATCTGAGAAGGAGCTCAGAGGCTTTTAAGTAGTGGGATGAAGCAGGAGAAGATTGAGGCTGGAATGTCCGCGACGGATGCTCGGAAGTCATATACGAAGGGTGATTGGGGAGTTAGCTGTACAGGTAACAGGTGAAGAAATATCTACTCCTACTGTGTGTGCATGGTTTGGTGATTTTATAGCTGGGTTGAATAGAAGAGGGAAGTCTGTTGCAACTGTCCGGAATTATCGTAATGCTACAAATAAGTTTTACACTTTTTTAGGAGACAGGATTGATTGGTCAATGGAGCGTATACCCTCCCTCGCATGATGAATGATTTTATGCTGGAACTGGCCGGGGTATTTGCCGTCAACACGGTGAAGAAAGAGTTTGGGATGGTTTGTGCTATTTTTAATTCTGCTGTTAAGTTGGGAGTAATTGAGAGGAATCCTAGAATGGGGGGGGAGTTGCCAAAGGATAAAAAGGCGGATATGAAAGCCCTGTCCGGCGAGGGTTTGCTCTGGAGGAGTATGGTGTTATGTTCTCTTTATCTTGGTGGTCAGAGGTTGGGGGATGTGGCGATGCTGAGGTAGGATGCTGTGGATTGGAAAAAGGAAGTGGTGAAGATTTGTGACTCAGAAAACAGGTCGGGAAAAGAAGGGTGAAGAATGAGCTGTCTTTCCATTCCCTGCGTTATATGGTGGCGACGATGTATATTAAATCGGTGTTGAGGCGACGGAGAAGGCATTGAAGAAGTGTCAGAGTTGTGATTTTTTGACAATTAAAAAAAGATTGTTTTTTGGTAAAATATAATTATCATTTGGCTATGGATTCCAAAGAAGAATTTCTACTCAAGAAGAATAATAAATGGTCTGCTGTATCAGCTATAGCGACTGTTTCAGTGGCTATTACTACTATGGTAATCGGGTATTTTTCTTATCGGGTTTCCGAACGGTCAGTCCAGATTGCAGAAGATGCCAAAAATCTTGTAGAGTTGAATAATATTCAAGATTTGTTTACTCGCGTTCAAGACGAAGCATTAACTGAGCGCAATGTTTACGCAAATGCTATTATAGATTCTTTTTATGATAAATTTATTATTGATTTAAATTTACCTCAAGAAAATTTAGAAGAAATTTCTCATATATTATTTAGTTATAAATTAGATTTTCAATTACTTAATTTTAAAAATACTTATAATGATTTTGAGAAAAATATGATTAAGATTTATTATGATGAATTTACTGTGCCCGTGAATGGAAAGATGCATTTTGAGAGTCTTTGGCAATCTCTCAGCTATAAGTTGTCATTTGGAATCAATATGCTTCAGTTGGCTAAAGAAACAAAATCTTCTGATGGTCTTATTAGTAAAATTTTAAAAGGTTTTATTTCATTTCATGATTACAGTTTAATGATGAAATTGTTTTCAGGTGAAGAATATTTAAAGAATGGATATATCAAAGAGTTGTATGATCGTTTAGCAGGATATTACGGAAATGATTTAGATAATGAGAAATTTCGCAATGAAGATCTTAGAAAGGAAAAAATGGAATATAAAGAATATTTTAAAAAATGGAAAAAGGTAGGAAGAAAGATATATGGTGTAGAATTGAAAAATTATTGGGAAACAAGAAATAATAGAAAGAAATAAAAACATTTTTACTTTTCCCCTGAATATTTTTATGCTGGCATCCAAGGAATTTTTATGAGCGTGAAAGGAAAACTTTGTGAATTATTAGGATGGTGAATTATCTTTAACCGAACTAGTAATGCTATATATCTAATTGAGAGAAAAAATAGATTGGACTTCATTTTTCGAAGAATTTTTATCCACTCTATAGCAATTATTTTATATTCTATTGGATGATATTCACTACTATATATGTCAATATTATTACTTGTCTTTGATGTTGTATGGTTCTGTTTAATCCAAAGGGATATATAATTTTTTGAATAGGGGCATCGAGGTCCAAGTATTACCCCTCTAAGATATTTCATGTGAAAAGAAGAGAAAATCATTCTGTTTTTTATAGAATTATTTTTGTCTTTGATAGGGATAAAGATTCTATGTTCTTGTTCTATTTCCCATGATTGATCTTTTGTCGTAAGCAATCTAATAAGTTGTCCAAAGTCATGACCTCCAGAGGTATCGTATGCATGTTTTTGAACACTAGGAGGCCTTTGGGAAGAGTACATGACAGGAAAAATTAATAATTTCGGATCCGGTTCTTTCTCTAAATTTTCATATTTTCCGATGATATAAGATTGAATTGTGTCTGTTCTACTCATGATAGGAACCATTTTAGATATACAAGGAAAATCAAAAATTAAGCATACCCCTTTGTGTTTATCTGCATAATGTCCCCACATAGCTGCTGATGTCATGGATGTAGAAAAGCATAACATTCCTGGAGGATTTTTTTTTGCAGTCAGAATTTGTTTATCAGTAACATCTTTTAAATTTTTGCAGCGAGGCATAAATTCAAATGGATCATTAGTTTCATAAGGGATTGTAAGTTTTAGTGACCAGTTTTCTATAGTTTTTTCAAAAGCTTCATAAGGCATATATCTATATAATAGCAATCTTTTTTCATTTTCTTGATTTTGAGTATCTTGAGAGATTTGTTTATGTGAATTTACTGATTTTCTATATCGTTTTTTCCCTTTCATAGGAATATGAGGTTAGGTTTCTCTTGATCTTTATTGTATCAATAGTAAATGAAATGAATAATAATGTAAATGGAAGAAAATAAATAGCTAAGAATGATAAGTGTTGTAGCAGAAGTAATGATGTTTGGATGGCGTTCCTTTGCCATGATAAGAGAGAGGGAGATAAAGGACTGTTGAGCGGATTTCAGTACTTCTTGTGCTGGCATTATGGCGATACCATTGGCAAAGAAGTAGATTTGCTTATAGTGTATGGACTGGAAGGGCGTAGATAGCGAGGTAATATATCAGAATGGTATATAGGGCGAAAATGATAAGGCTCCAGAAGAAATTGGTGAAGGTTATTGCAATCGTCCTAATAATGCTGTCGAGAGGGAGGAAATGTAGAGCAATATATCCAGTAATGATTTTCCATTCTCCTATATAAATGAGGTAAATGCCGCAAATGATAGGGGAATCAGGTTGAAGAAAATGGCCGTAATATTGATAAACGTTGGCATATATGGAAATGCTACGCTGGGGAGATGGTTGTAGCAATAGATTTTTTCTTTTCCTGATAAGGGCAAGGCGGCCGGCTAGTCGCGATGAATCTTGAAGGTTCTGATTCCCCCTTTGCATGGGAATACGGCAAAACCAGAGCTTCCTTAAAAACACGTCCTGTCCACATGCATCATCCGCAAGAATAGTTATCATCCTTTTTTTAACTTCATGGCTGTTCTCTCAAATAAGGCTCTGCTGGTCCAGTGAAGAATGGCCGGAGACAAAAGGTACCATTACGTTCGTTGAATGGAGAAGGGAAAGCTCCGTTTCAAGTACTCATGGTTCTGTTATTCATTTGGACCTTGACGTGAAATTTGAATGGAAATCGGAAATGTATCATACCGATAACCAGGGATGCAATTTTGACATTCCGTACAGGAAACTGCGTGTTGGAAAAGAAATTCCTGTTTTTGTTAATGAAAGTAATCCTGAAAAGTCTATTTTATCAAAAGGCATCGCAGGATATATCTGGATAGCTCTAGGAATGTGTTTATTATTTTCTGTTTTTCCCCTGGTGGTGGTTTTTAAAGAGGTATTTCATTTGTTAAAAGGAAGAAATAAATAAAAATTGATCAGATTTCGTCGGGAATTCCCCCTAAAAAATATGCCTGCAAGCGTTTAAGCTTACAGGCATATGGTGATGTTCAGAGGACTTGTCCCTGTCAGGCGCCGAAGTCCAGCGCCTTGTGTTCCCGGGCCCAGGTGCGGTGCTGCTTCATCGCCGTGATGAAGGGCTTCATCAGCGCCTTGGTGTCCTTCGGGGTGAGCAGACCGGCATCGTCCATGTCGTCGGGCAGGGAGGCGGCCTGGAGCATTTCCCTGGCGTCTCCCGGCAGGCCGATGGCCTTCAGGTGCCTGTAGGCCTGGCGCAGGTGGTATTTGGCGTCCCCGTCCGTCAGGAGGGTCTGGATGCTCTGCGCGCCTTCGGGCACGATGACGGAGTCAAACAGGACGGAAAGATTGGCGGCCAGGCTGCCGTCCACCAGCAGGTCTTCCCCTTCTTCCGTTTTAACGGTTCCCATATGTGCGGCAATGATCTGGGGGTGGACTCCTTCCTTGTGCAGGGCGTCGCAGATTTCCTCCACGGATTTCAGGCTGACGCCGTCCGCCACCAGCAGGGAGACGCGCATGCCCTTGAGGTTGCCGTCGGGCTTGGCGTACAGGCTCAACGCCGGGTCCTTTTCCAGGCCGCAGACCGGCTTGGGCAATTCGCGGCTGAGCTGTTCCCTGGTCAGTTCAATGCCCAGGTTGCGGGCTACTCCGCCAGCCAGGTCCGGATCAATGCGCGTCAGCAGGTCCACGACGCGTTCACGGATGTAGGGGCGGGTCACCTTGCTCAGTTCAAAGCCGAAGGCGTTAATGATGTGTTCCTGTTCCACGGGCGTCTGGCTCATCCAGAACAGGCGCGGATGGGAGTAGTACTCCGCAAAGGAGGGGCTCCTGAGGCGTTCCTTGATTCCTTCCACGCGTTCCGGAGTGGTGGTGAACCCTCCGTCTTCCGCGGCTTCCGGAGTTTCCCGCGGCCAATTGTCGCCGATGGAGTTGGGATTGTAATTGGCCGGAGCGGTATCTATCTGCATGCGGTGGAATCCGTCCCTCTGGTTGTTGTGGAAGGGGCAGACGGGGCGGTTGATGGGGATTTCCGTAAAGTTCGCCCCTCCCAGGCGGTGGCGCTGGGTGTCGCTGTAGGAGAAGATGCGGCCCTGCAGCAGCGGGTCGTCGGAGAAGTCGATGCCCGGAACAATGTTGGCGGGGCAGAAGGCGACCTGTTCCGTTTCTGCAAAGAAGTTGTCCGGGTTGCGGTTCAGCACCATTTTCCCGACGATTTCCACGGGTACCAGCGCTTCGGGGATGAGCTTGGTAGCGTCCAGGATGTCGAAGTCGAATTTGTCCAAGTCTTCTTCCGGAATGATTTGCAGGCCCAGTTCAAATTCCGGGTAGTCTCCGCCTTCAATGGACTGCCACAGGTCTTTGCGGTGGAAGTCCGGGTCCCGTCCGGTAAGGTCCTGGGCTTCGTCCCAGATCAGGGATTTTTTCCCGTAAACGGGTTTCCAGTGGAAGCGGACGAAGGTGCTTTTCCCATCTGCGTTAACCAGTTTGTACGTATGGATGCCGAATCCTTCAATGGTCCTGTAGCTTCTGGGTATGCCGCGGTCGGACATGAGCCACATGACGTTGTGCAGCGTTTCCGGCTGCAGGGAGACATAATCCCAGAAGGAGTCGTGGGCGGTCTGCCCCTGCGGCATTTCGTTGTGGGGCTCCGGCTTCACGGCATGGATGAAGTCCGGGAATTTGATGGAGTCCTGAATGAAGAAGACGGGCGTGTCGTTGCCCACCAAGTCGTAATTTCCCTCCCTGGTATAGAATTTGGTGGCGAATCCGCGGATGTCCCTCACCGTATCCGGGGATCCCCGGAATCCCTGCACGTTGGAAAAACGCACAAAGACTGGTGTTTTTTCTGACGGATCCTGCAGAAAGGCCGCCTTGGTGTACTTGGAAAGGGATTTGTATACCTGAAAATAACCATGTGCCCCGGAACCTCTTGCGTGAACCACTCGTTCCGGTATCCGCTCCTGGTCAAAATGAGCCATTTTTTCCAGAAAGTGAAAGTCTTCCAGCAGGGAGGGTCCTCTGCTGCCTGCCTTGAGCGTGTTTTGATCATCGGCTATTTTTACTCCGAGGTTGGTGGTAAGGGGCTTTCCCATGCCGTTGTCGCGCATGGTATCCAGGTCTTTGATTTTTTCCGAGGTGTTTTCCGGCATTTTCATGGAGCCGGGGGCGGAAGGTTCCGCGTTGGGAGGGGTGGGTTTGGGCGTCGGCTTGATCAGTTCCGGATCAATGGTGTCCGTATAATGGGGTTCCGCCTCTTTCCCGTCCGGGAACGGGGCGAGCCGGTCTTGCATCTGCTGGGTCTTTTTTTTCATTGGCTTGTTTCTGAAGGGATTGAATTTTCCTATGAGTAAGGAGTTCGACCCTGGCTTCCCGGACGATGTTCTGCCTTATTTTGTCAGTTCATGTGGAATTGAAATGATGGAAAAATGCTGAAAATGACTTGGCAGGAATGAAATAAACGATAGGAAACGGGAGGCGGAAACGGAGCCTGTTTGACTGGCATGACGTTTCTGTCAGTAGGCTGTCAGTAGGGAACTCGGGATTTTCCGTGTCTTCTCCTCCTGCCGGGAAAAACAGGATAGCGCCGTTAATAAATGGACGGGGTGGGGCGAAGTTCCGCAGTTCCCTAATTCCCCGCATGGGGAACCTGAGGACACTCCCGCCGTGTCCGGGAATTCTTCCGCCCCTGGCGGCCATGCCCATCCCCGTTTTCATTTTCCGGGCAGGCCGTGTCATGCCGGAAGAGGGTTTGCTGCATGCACCTGTTCCGTTTTCCCGGAAAACCGCCTGTTTCCGGCCGTTCAGGCTGCGTGGCAGCTTTACTCATGGTGAAAGGGGTGTTCTTGCGCCAGGTTGGCGTATTGTAAAACGTACTGCGAGGGAACGGCGGCGGGGCGGGAACAGGGTGGTGAATTTAATCAATGACTTCTGCCGGTTCGGAAATACCGGATGGAACAGGAAGCAGGGCATCGGGAAGGAAGCGTGCCGGATGGCGGGGAGGGTTATGTAGTGGGTGAAAGGTTTCTTCCGTGGAAAATTTCCGGCGCCCCGTGGGGGGAGACAGAACTTCCGCAAATTTTCATAGACGTGCGGGATAAATAGGTTATGATGATTCCGTAAATTGCGTACCGGAGGCATGCGGCGTCCTCATACGGTTGCCTGTCCGGTGCGGGAACTGATCTTTCATTTATGTTAAAGGGTTATGACGGTGCAAGAAATAGCTGAACAAAGTTTGAAGAGCCTGCTGGCTTCACTGGGATTTTCTGCGGAAGTTGAAATAACGGAGACGGACGGCATCATATGCCTGAACGTTTCCTCCCCGGACTCCAGGTACATCATCGGAAATGACGGGGACAGGCTGGATGACCTGCAATATCTGGTCAACCGCATGATCCAGCGCAAGATTGAAGACGCGCCCCGCGTGAAGGTGGATTGCGACCATTACCGGGAACGCAACGAAGCGCGCCTTCTGGAGAAGGCCCTTTCCCTGGCCGCCCGCGTGCAGGAGAGCGGCAAGCCCATGAAGATGCAGCCCCTCAACGCCTATCACCGCCGCCTGGTTCACAATGCCCTTCAATCCGTGGAGGGCGTCACGACGGAGTCTGAGGAAGGGGACGGCCGCTACAAGCGGATCACGATCCGCCGGGTATAGCATCCCGCTTGAATTCCATGAGGCGCGGAGCGGTCATTTCCGGCATCTGGCTGACGGCGGTTCTGGCCGCCGTGGTCCGGGCTGCGCCGGAAAGTTCCGCGGCCTCCGATGCCGCCGTTCCGCCGCCCAGTCCCGTACTGGTGGTTTACGCGTCCTCAAATCCCGGCGCGGAGGAATCCCGATGGCTTGCGGCGCTCCGGCCCGGGGGAGAAGGACGCCGCATTCTGGACGGCCATGTGAAGGACGTTCAGATAGTGACGATGCCGTCCCGCCCGGCCCTGGAGGACTGGGGCGAGGAAGGACGGTTGTTCCGGGCTTCCCTGCACGGGGTGCGCGCGTTGCCGACCGTGATCATGCTCGATTCCAAGGGACGCGTCTTCGACTGGATGGCCGGAGGGGCGGATGAAGCCTCCCTGCCCGGAAAAGTCGCCTTGCTGAAGGAAAAGGTGTCCCGTGTCCGGCCCCTGACGGTGGTCAATGACATTCCCAAAGGCGGCGACCCGCGGGAGGAAGCGGCCGCCATCTGCCGCGCCATGGAGCAGGTGCCTGCGGAAGCGTGGTACCGGGATTACCCTCGGACCATGAAAAGGCTGGAAAAACTGGACTGCACGGAGCCTTCCTTCCTGGCCGCCCGCGAGGCGGCGGACCGTTTGGCGAAGAACCGGGAGACGGCCTCCCTGCTGCGCGAATCCTTTTTGGCCCGGGATGCTTCTTCCATCCGGGATTGCCTGGCCGCGTGGCGGAAGAAGGCGGATGATCCCGCGCTGCCCGTGGCCGACCGGCAGTTGCTGCTGCTGGCCATGGTCCACCCCCTCTGGGTTCGGCTGGAGGAAGCCCTGTACCAGGGGGCGCACAGCGCCGAAAGCGAGGAGGCTTTCAACAGCGCCATTGCCGTGCTGGAGGAAGTGAGGGACATGGACCGCTCCAGCGTTTGCGGCAGGCGCGCGCACCAGATCCGGGAAGAGCTGAGGAAGGCCCGGCTGGCCGCGGCGCGGTACGATTGAAGGGCCGGATAATTTGTCTTCCGCAACCCGGACAGGAAGCTCCCCGCGGCGCGGGCCGGAACCGGGGGATGCCCTTTTCCTGCGCGATTCTCCGGGCTACAGGAAGGGGCCCGGCAAATTGGCTTGATTTTGCACATGGAACGGGCTAGTCTGCGGACCGTTATGACAGATTCCTCCATTCCGGACATGATGGCGGCGGCGCGCCGTGACAAATGGACCGACCAGCAGCTGGCAACCAAGGCGGTTGAATTGGCTGAATCCATTCTCAGACAGGCCAATGCCGGGATGCGCAGACATGAAAGGAAGCAGGCGGAGCAATTGGAACGGATGATGGACGATCCCGCGGGCAAGGCGTTCACCCTGGCTCTGGCGGACCGCGTATTCCGCCCCTCTTCCCCCGCCCGCGGCGCGGAGCTGTTCCGCTACCTGCTGGGCGGCTACGGCGTGCCCAAATATCTGTCCGGCATGGACCGTCTGGCCATGAAGGTGGGGGACAGGCTGTCCGTTCAGTTCCCCGGCGTGGTGATGCCCATGATCACCAGCCAGTTGAGGAAGGAGAGCTCCAACGTGATTCTTCCGGCGGAGGACAGGAAGCTGCGCCCCCATCTGCGCCGCAGGCGCAAGGCCGGCATCCGGATGAATATCAACCAGCTTGGCGAGGCCATTCTGGGCGAGTCGGAAGCCCACCACCGCCTCCAGCAGGTGGTGGACCGCCTGGGGGACAAGGACTGCGACTATATTTCCGTCAAGATTTCCGCCATTTTCAGCCAGATCCATCTGGTGGCCTTTGAAGAAACGGTCAAGCTGATCCAGGAGCGGCTGCGCATTCTTTACCGTGCGGCCATCACGAATGCGGTCACGCTGCCGGACGGCTCCAAAAAGCCCAAATTCGTGAATCTGGACATGGAGGAATACCGGGACCTCCACCTGACGGCGGAGGCGTTCAAGCGCACGCTGATGGAGGAGGAGTTCATGCATCTGGAAGCCGGAATCGTCCTCCAGGCCTATTTGCCGGATTCCTGGGAGGAACAGATGAAGCTGTGCGCCTGGGCGAAGGAGCGCGTGGAGCAGGGGGGCGCCCGCATCAAGATACGCCTGGTGAAAGGGGCCAACCTGGCCATGGAAAAGGTGGAGGCCTCCATGCACGACTGGGCGCAGGCCCCGTACGGAACGAAAGCCCAGGTGGACGCCAACTACAAGCGCATGCTGCATTACGGCTGCATGCCGGAGAACGCCAGGTACGTCCAGTTCGGCGTGGCCTCCCACAACCTGTTTGACCTGTGCTACGCTATGCTCCTGCGGGAGCGCGAGGGCGTGAAGGACTACGTGGAGTTTGAAATGCTGGAAGGAATGGCCAACCACCAGGCCCGCGTGATCAGGGAATCCGCGGACGGCCTGCTGCTGTACGCCCCCGTGGTGCTGAAGGAGGACTTCCACAGCGCCATTGCCTATCTGGTGCGCCGTCTGGACGAGAACACCAGCGAGGAGAATTTCCTGCACGACCTCTTCGGCATGGCGCCGGGCTCCCGTACCTGGGACATCCAGAAAAGGCGCTTCCTGAAAGCCTGCCAGGAGAAGGACAGCGTCAAGTACGGTCCCAACCGCACGCAGAACCGCGCCACGGACCCCGTGGAACCCACCCATTACCGGGACGCCTTTGCCAACGAGCGCGACACGGACTGGTCCCTGCGGCAGAATTCCGAATGGATCAACGGCCTGATTGCCGCGGAAAAGGAGAAATCCGGGGAGGAAATTCCCCTGGTCATCAACGGTGAGCAGATCACGACCAACCTGTGGGGCGTGGGCCGTGACCCGTCCCGGCACAACGAGGTCTCCTACAAGTTCGCCTACGCGGACTTCGACCAGGTTGAACATGCCCTGGACACGGCCGACAAGGCGCGGACTTCCTGGGCGGCCAGAAGCGTCGGTGAGCGTGCGGAAATCCTGCACAACGCCGCGCGGGAACTCTCCGCCATCCGCGGGGAGGCTATTGCCGCCATGGTCAGGGATGCGGGCAAGGCGCCCACGGAAGCGGACGTGGAAGTGAGTGAAGCCATTGACTTCTGCCGTTATTATGCGGAAGGCCTGGACCGGGACGGCATGAATGACGGGGTGGAAATGACCCCGCTGGGTACCGTTTGCGTGATGTCCCCGTGGAACTTCCCCTTTGCCATTCCCACCGGGGGCGTGGCCGCCGCGCTGATGGCCGGGAACACGGTGGTCTTCAAGCCGTCCGAGCTGGCCGTTTATACGGCCTGGCAGATTGTCCAGGCATTCTGGCGCGCGGGAGTGCCGAAGGAGGTGCTTCAGTTCGTGCCCATGCCGCGCAATGAAATCTCCCACAAATTCCTGACGGACCCGCGCCTGCACGGCGTGATCATGACGGGCTCCTACCGCACCGGAAAAATGCTGCGGGAACTGCGTCCGGACTTGGCCGTTCTGGCGGAAACCAGCGGTAAGGACGCCATGGTCATCACCGCCACGGCGGACCCGGACCAGGCCGTGAAAGACTTGGTGAAAAGCGCCTTCGGCCATTCCGGGCAGAAGTGCTCCGCCGCCAGCCTGGCCATCGTGGAGGCTTCCGTCTATGACAACCCCGCCTTCCTGCGCCAGTTGAAGGACGCCGCCGCCAGCCTGAAGGTGGGCGGCTCCTGGGAGGTCAACTCCGTGGTGACGCCGCTTATCAAGGAACCGGAAGGCAATCTGCTGCGGGCGCTCACCCAGCTGGAGCCCGGAGAGGAATGGCTGCTGAAGCCGGAGCAGTCGGAAGACAACCCGTGCCTGTGGTCGCCCGGCATCCGCCTGGGCGTGAAGCCGGGAAGCTGGTTCCACCAGACGGAATGCTTTGGCCCGGTGCTGGGCATCATCCGCGCGGAAAATCTGGAAGAAGCCATCGACATTCAGAACGACTCCGAATTCGGCCTGACCGGGGGCCTGCAATCCTTGGATGAACGGGAAATAGCCCTGTGGAAGAGCAAGGTACAGGTGGGCAACGCCTACATCAACCGCGTCATTACCGGGGCCATCGTCCGCCGTCAGCCCTTCGGCGGCTGGAAACACTCCTCCATGGGCCCCGGCTCCAAGGCCGGAGGGCCCAACTACCTGACCATGCTCGGGCGGTGGTCGGAAAAGGAACTTCCCCAGAAACTGCGGACTCCCGGCGAACGCATCGCCGGACTGGTGGAAAAACTGTGTTCCGAACTGCCGGACTGCGCCAAGCGCATCCGTTCCGCCGCGGGCTCCCAGGCCAAGTGGTGGATGGAGGAATTCGGCGTGGAACATGACCCCTCCCGCGTTTATGGGGAAAACAACACATTCCGCTACGTTCCCGTGAAGGGAATCCTGGTCCGGACGGAAGGCATGGCGGACGACGATGTGGCCATCCTGCTGCTGGGCGCCAAGCTGTGCGGCGTGGAACTGCACCTCAGCGTGGAGGAAGGGCGTCCGTGGATTCAGAAGATGAACGGTTATTACGCCTCCCTGGCCGTGGAAACGGAGTCGGAGCTCATCGACCGCCTGCCGGAAATAGCCGGAGGCGTGCAATTCCTGCGCGCGAAGGGCATTTCCAACGCCCTGTTTGACGCAGCACGCGTCCGGGAACTGGAAGTGCTGGTCCGTCCCGTGCTGGCCAACGGCCGCCTGGAACTGCTCGGCTTTTTCCGGGAACAGGCCGTTTCCGAGACGGTGCACCGTTACGGCAACATCATTCCTCCGCCGGACAGCTTCAAGGGAGCTACGGCTTAAAACAATACCGTGCGTTTCCGCCGCTCCGGAGGATATTTCTCCGGGCCCGGAATATCCGCGGAATATCGTCTTGAAAACGAGGCGGGAGTATGGGCTCTCCCCGCCTCGTTTCCTAACAGGTTTTTGAATGTCGTTCCGCGTGTCAGCGTTTCAGCACCGGGCGGTAATGTCCGGTGATGGTGAAGGAAAACAGGCAGTCTTCCTCCTGCGTGCCGCTGCCGATGTTGTGGATGATCAGCGGCGTGCCTTGCTTTGTCTTCTTGTCGGAAACGATGCCGATGTGCGGAACGCCCCCTGCGTCCAGATTCCACGTGACGAGATCGCCGGGCAGGTAATCCGCCGCCGTCTTCGTGACGGGGACGGACCAGCCCTTGCGGGTAAAGAAGGTGCGCAGGTTGGGCACACGGCGGTGGTCGATGCTGCGGTCCGTGCCCTTCAGGCCCCACAGGTTCGGGTACCTGGAAAAATTGGCCTTCATGTCCTCGTGCACCGCTTTCTGGAGGTCCAGGCCGAATGCCCGCAGGGCGCGGATGACCACGTCCGTGCATACGCCCGTGTTCTTGGGAACATCCCCGTTGGGGTAGGGGATGACCTGGTAGGAACCATCGTAGGAGGTGGTCACCCCTATCTGTTCGCGCGCCTTGGCGGCCAGCGCGGCGTTGTCCGCCATCAGGAACGCGGAACAGGAGAGGAACAGGAAAGAGAGAGCGGCGGCAAATTTCATAGGTCGTTGTTGAGAGAGTTGCGGAAGTGTGCGGAAGGTCAGACAAAGCTGGCAAAGCCGATGTCCGGCCTGCGCTGCAAGCCGTCAAAGCTCACTTTCTTCGTTTCGTTATGGGCGCGCTGGCGCGCCTCGGAAAGGGTTTCTCCCTGCGCCACCACGGCCAGCACGCGGCCGCCGTTGGTTTCATAGCAGTTCCTGTCTCCGTTCCACCGGGTGCCGGCGTGATAGACGGAGGCATTCGCCACGTCGTCCAGGCCGCTGATGGCGTCCCCGGAATGGGATGATTCCGGATACCCTTTGGAAGCCAGAACGCAGCAGACGCTCCAGCCATTCTTAAAGGAGATTTCCTCCGGCGTGAATTCCCCCCTGGCGCCGTGCAGGCAGAAGGAAGCCAGATCGCCGGAAAGCAGGGGCATCACGGCCTGGCATTCCGGATCGCCGAAGCGGCAATTGTACTCAATGACCTTGGGGCCGTTCGGAGTCAGCATCAGCCCAAAGTACAGGAAGCCGCGGTAGGGAAGGCCGTCTTTCTTCAGGCCGGCCACGGTCGGGGCCACGATTTCCTTCTCAATGCGTTCCAGCATTTCAGGCTCTACCAGCTGGCGGGATGCCACGGCGCCCATGCCGCCCGTGTTGGGGCCGGCGTCGCCCTCCTTGAGGCGCTTGTAGTCCCGCGCCGGGCACAGGATCAGGTAATGGTCGTCCACCAGGGCTCCGAAGATGGAAACCTCCGGTCCGGTTAAAAACTCTTCCACCAGCAGGCGGCCTTCTCCAAAGCGCCTGTCCGTGAACACCTCTTTCAGGAAGGCATCCGCCTCCTCCCGGCACATGCACACGGCCACGCCCTTGCCTGCGGCCAGTCCGTCAAACTTCAGGACGGTGGGATAAACGCCGCCGATGAACTCCTGCGCCTCTTCCAGCGTGGCGGCCACGCGGGCCTGCCCGGTGGGAATCCGGTGGCGCAGCAGGAACTCCTTGGCGAATTCCTTGCTGGCTTCCAGCTGGGCGCTTTCCTTGACCGGCCCCCAGCATGGAATCCCGACCCTGGCGCAGGCGTTGGCCAGTCCTTCGTCCTTCACCAGGTAGCTTTCTTCCCCGGCTACGCACAGGTCCACCTTATTGGAAACCATCCAGTCGATCAGCGTAGGCAGATCCCTGGCGGGAATGGGCTCGGCCAGGCGGTTGATGGCGTCGCTGCCCGGGAAGCAATACATTTCCGGAGCGGACGGAGATTCCTTCAGTGCCTTGACCAGCGCGTGTTCACGCCCACCTTTTCCAATGACGGCAATTTTCATACGCACATGAGTATGCAGGCGCGGAGCGAATTTGCCAAGCTGAAATGAATGGAGAAACGGGCCGTTTGAGGGCATGTCCGCCAGGGGGCGCGGCTCTCCCGTTTGTGCGGTAATTTCATGAAAACAGCACGGAAAAAATCCCCGCCGTGTTTTTCCGTGGTATTCCATGCACTTCCAATCTTGCCGGGCGGGACTCCTTCTGTTTTAATGACAGCGGTTTTCCCTCGCCGTCTGCGGGGGGAGGCCGGAAAAAGGGAAATGATGAATGCCGCATACCACATCAGCCATGCCGGGATACGTTGGATGGCGGGAGCCTGCCTGCCGCTTTTTCTCGTGTTCCTGGCGGTTTGCGGAGGAATGCGGGCGGCCGGGGCCTCCTGGGAGGTGCGCGGGTATGATGTGGAAATGAGGGTTTCCCGGAATGCGGGCGTTTCCGTAACGGAGCGCATCTCCGTCTTCTTCAGCGAATACAGCCACGGCCTGTACCGCACCATCCCCACGGCCCTGCGCATGAAGCGCATCGTCAACGGACGGGAAAAGGAATACCTGTACCGCCTCCGGGTGGACGACGTCAGGGTGCAGGGTGGCGGCTTCTCCTGCCAAAGACAGCAGGATGAGGGCAGAAGCCTTCTGATACGGGCTGGAAACCCGGACCGGTTGCAGAAGGGCGATGCCGAATATGTGCTTTCCTACACGGTGCAAATGCCCGATGACCTGGTGAAGGAATACGACGAATTCTACTACAATATCATCGGCACGGACTGGGAAGTCCCTTTGAACGGCGTGCGCTTTTCCATTGCCTTTGACAAGGCCGCCGACTTGTCCGGCTTCCGGATGTACCGGGAAACCTATGGAAGCAGGGATGAACGTGGAATGGACTATGAAATCTCCGGCAATGCCGTTCGCGGAACGGTGGACGGCAGGCTGGGGGCGCATGAGGGGTTAACGGCTTATGTACGTCTGCCGGAAGGGTATTTTGAAGGCGCTCCCAAGCCCCCTTCCTTCCTGATTTCCGTTTTTGCCGCCGTGTGTGCCGGTCTGGCCGCCGGGGCTGTCTGCCTGATGTTCCGGACCTTCCGGACCGGAAGAAATCACAAAAGGGAAACGGGGAGTCCCTTTCCTGTTCCTCCGGAACTGGACAGTGCCTCCCTGGCGTTTGCACGGGGCGGCGTTCCGCGCAACAGGCTGCTTCTTTCCCTGGTTCTCTGGCTGGTCTCCAAGGGTTGCATGAAGGTGAAGGAAGAGGATGGGACCGTTTTCGTGCGCCTGATGAAGGGTGCGCATCATCTGCCGCCGCATGCGCGCACGTTCCTGCACGGCCTGTTCGCATCCGGCAAGGGAAACTGGGTGCCCCTGGGACTCTTCCGGTCCGGTTTTTCCCGCGTGCTGGAGAAATCCTTTCAACAGCTTGAGGACGGATTCCGGGGAGAACGCAGGCTTGGGAACGGACTGGGCGGCCGCATGGCGCTGATGGCTTTTGCCATTTCCCTGGCGGCCTCCGCCGCCATCAGCCTGGCGGGCTGGCATCATTCCTTCATGGTCCATTTCTGCGCCATCATGGGCGGCACGATCGTGCTGGGCTTTTTGGGGACGGGCATGATTTATACATCCGGCAGGCACTCGGGAAGGGGGCTGTGGATCAGGGTTGTCCTTCCCGGTCTCTGCATGGCCGGGCTGCTGTTCGGCGTGGCGGCGGCCTTCCGCCTTCTGGCCGATGCGGTGATGGTGAACTTCTATTATGATGCGTGGCTGTGGGTTTGCCTGGGGTCCGTTTGCACTGTGTTTCTGGCCCTGGCGCTTGCCCGTAAGGAATCCGCCTACAAAAGAAAAACGGCGTCGGAGGCCGCGGAACTGCTGGCCTTCATGAAAAACGCGGAACCGGACCGGCTCCGGCGGCTGGCGGAGACAAACCCCGGCTATTTCTGGTCCCTGCTTCCGTATGCGTACACATGGGGCGTGGATGACAAGTGGATTCAGAAATTCAAGACTTTGGAAATGCCTGTCCCGGAATGGTATCAGGGCGGGATGAACGCTGAAAATCCGGTGTTTTACGCCGTTGCGTGGAGCCTGTCCTGCCATTTGAACATGTTCCTTCTGTCCTTGCCCTCGGGTCCGGGAAACGGCATGTCTCCCTGGGATGCCGGCTCCTCATCCTCCTTTTCCGGCAGGGGAGGGGCCTCCGGGGGCGGAGGATTCAGCGGAGGGGGATTCGGGGGCGGAGGCGGCGGTTCGTGGTAAAAGCCGGATCACGGCTCCGGACGCAGGACGACGGCCGTGCCGTAAGCCAGCAATTCGCTGAGGCCCTGGCCGATTTCACTGCTGGCAAAACGCAGTCCGATGACGGCATTGGCCCCCATGGCCTGTGCGTTCTCCTGCATCCGCTCAATGGCCAGGGCGCGGGTATCGTTCATGAGCTGGGAATACTGTGTGATCTCTCCGCCTACCAGGGTTTTCAGGCTTGCCATGATATCGGAGCCCACATGGCGGGCCTTGACGGCGTTTCCGGTCACGTGGCCCAGAACCTTCTCAATGGACTGGCCGGGAGTTGTTTCAAGAGTGCTGACGTACATGAAACATGTTTCTGGCAAAAGGGCAGGAAAATCAAGCAAATAAGCGGAGAAAGAGCATCCGCATCCGTACCCGGTGCGGAAGGTGCAGAGACGTTCCCGAAGGAATAAAAATGACTTGTAGAAAAAGTTTTCGTTTCTACGCTCTTCTGCGGCAATCATGGGAGCCGTCCTATTCAGCAGGCTGAAGAATGCCGTGGAGGTTTTACTTTTCCTTCCCCTCGCCCGGCAGTGGAGACGTTGACTGCTCATAGGACTTAGGCTCCGTCTGCTGGGCACCATTGACGGCAGCCCACAGGAGCCCGCCGGAATAGAAGAGTGTGTTGCTGGCAAGCCCCAGCACGCAGTCCACGGGATAAAGCGGCAGCGCAGCCATCGTGGCGAGGGGGCCCCATGCGCTGCGAGAGGTCGAGAGCTGTGCAAGCCCCGGCGGGTTATGGATGCCATCCACTCGGACCAAGTTGTTCTTGCCACGGTAGGGCACCAGCGTCTCGCGGTGGCGGATTTTCCTGTTCGGTTCCTGCGACCATTTCGTATATTCCACCTGCTTCGGCAGTCCGGGAAGCAATTCTACCCCGTGTTCGTACTTGTCCACCTTCACCCAGAGAGTGCGTCCCGTGGGTTCCACGCCACGGGCATACACTTGGTTGGTAAATGCAAAGTCTCCAAGGCAGACCGGGCGGGTGGAGGGGCTGTAGGTCACTTCGGGCACTTGCATGACCACCGCCGAAGGAAACTTGTCCACCGCCTTTGACTGCGGTACATAGACGGTTCCCCCCACAGGCTTCGTCAAATCGACACCCGTGCAGGTATTTGGCAGTTCGCGGACGCAGTAGAAGAGGTTCCAGCCCACTCCACCGCAACTTGTGAGCAGTAGTGCTACGGTGGTGATAAGGAATGTAGTAAGAATTTTCATCAGGTGTGTCGAGTAGATACTCTCTATATTATAAGCTAATGAATCTCAACCACGTTTTTCAAATAACCACATTTTTTAGCATTACAGAATCCCTTATATATAAACGTTTACAAAAGACAGGTAAAGAATCGTGTTACTTTACCATCCTTCAACAATCTTGAAGTTGCAGTCTTGTCCAACGCCACCTGATTTGACTCGTTCAAGTTTTCGCCCCATGAATTTGCGGTTGTGTTCAGGCTTGATCATATCAAGCGGCATATCTTGGTTATCACCTGGGAAAGCCGGAAACTGTTCTACTGTCTTTTTATCTTTGCTTCACAGACAGGGCTTGCGTGTCCTCCTCCATTCAGCTGGATAATCACGCACTCCTTGTATGTAGGATGATCCTTTAGAATCTTCTTGGCTTTGCGTTCATTTGAAGAAACTGCCTTAACAGTTTCTGCGTCTTCGCGTTCACCATTGGGCTGCTTTTCCAATTATCCGGCCATAATGAAGGCTTTGGCTTCACCTTCCTTCAGAAGGTGGTCCTTGCTCTTGTCCAGAGAAATAGAGGCAGGCATGATGTCAACACTTGTAGATTTACAAACCTTGTGCCCGGCTACCGAGAAGGTAGCTATCCGTTTGTTTTTTACTTTGCTTGGTCCTACCATGATTTTTTTGAGTTGGGGAGAGAGGCCTGGCAACAAGATATGCGCTATCGGGGGAAGTATTTCGCCTGATGCTGTGAAAGCAAGAAATGCAAAACTCCTTGATTTCTCAAGGAGTTTTGAATGGCGATAAAGCCTGAAGTGGTAGCCCTATGAGGACTCGAACCCCAAAATACGGAACCAGAATCCGCTGTGTTACCGATTACACTATAGGGCTATGTAACGGGCACCTTTGCGGTGCGGGCGGATTTAAGCGGAAACGGCCGTTTTTTGCAAGTTTTTTTTCACTTAAATGTACGTCCGGAGGCAAAAAAAGAGGGAATGAAGGGCGGCCGCCCTTTCCCTAACGGTTCAGTCTGCCAGGGAGCGGAAGTATTCCTGCACGTATTCTTCCGTGATCTGCTGGCGTTCCGGCGTGCCGTGGCGTCCCTGGGCAAGCTGCCAGGGGGAATGGGCGGACATGCCGCTGCGGGCCAGCTGCTGGGCCGTGTATTTGCCGTACTGTTTCCATATCTGCTCCAGGAAGGGAATGGCGTCCGTCTCCGGTTCCAGCGGTGGCTGGCGCCGGCTGGGGTGTTCGATGGCGGACCAGGGCACCTCGTCCTTGTATTCGTGGTAGATGGAGGGAAGCACGGGCCCTTGGGGCCATGCTTCGGCCGTCTCGTTGATGAGGCGCGTTCCGTTCCTGTGCAGATGCCACCAGTCCGCCAGGATGACCAGATGGTTGAGTTTGACGGGGTTCAGGGGAGTTCCGCTTTCATTTGCCCGTTGAATGAACCAGTTGCAGAGTTTTTGCGTGGTAATGTGATTGGCCATGCTGATAGTTGTTGTCGCCATTATAGAAAGCGCGGGTGTTTTTCACAATACTAAACACGGCGCAGTTTGATCCGCCTCAAGGCTCCTGCGGAAAAAACGGCGGGAAGTCGGAATTCATGCAGCACATGTTTCCGGTTTAAATGAGGATGAGGAATTTTCCGTGTCATATTGCTGCCGTAATTCCGCTGCCGTTCTTTTCGTAACAGGAATGTAATGAATATTATTGGGAACAAATGGATTTGATCATTTCCAACAAATGACGAAGAAAGCTGCAAGTTTTCATTCCATACGTTTTTTGAACTTCATGGATTGAATTGCAAAAATATTTTGAACATAAAGAAAATTTTACCATTCAAACCGTTTAACCCGTTAATTCCATCCTGCCATGAATTTACATTATATTTACCATTCCGGCCTTTTGGGTGCCGCCTGCCTCCTTTCTCCCGCTTACGGGGGACTGATGTCTGACGTCCTTGATGTCCAGACCTACCGTGATTTTGCGGAAAACCGCGGCATTTTTGACGTCAATGCGAAGGATATTGCCATCTACGACAAGGAGGGCAATTACGTAGGCACCATTCCCAAAATGATGAATTTTGACGGATTGGCGGACGCCCATGCGGGAGAGGCCGCACTGGTGGGCGGTCCCGGCTTTATCGCCACCGTTTCCCATGATTACAACAACCAGCCCGTCACGTTCACCAAACGTTTTGGCGCTACGGCCGGAACTCCGTTTTATGATTCCTACCACAGCGTGGTGATCAAGAATGCGTGGACAGCACTAATTATACGTACGACTACCGCGTTCAGCGCCTCAGCAAGATCGTGACGGAGGCGGAATACACTCCCTACCTGACGGACCCGGAATATCTGGACAACATGAAAGGACGCCTGGTGCTGAGGGCCGGCTCCGGCACGCAGGCCATAGCCACGGGAAATGGAAAACAGGAGGGAGTGGCAGGCGCATATACCTACCTGACGGGTGGGACCGTTGTTTTCGAGGGACAGGCGAAAGTAAACGGAAGCGGGGAACCGGACCCGGAAAACGCCAAGACTTATCCGGCCTACCGTTTCTGGTATAATTTCAAGAAGCCGTCCGAATCCAACCCTCTGCCTTCCGGAGTGCTGGGAGGGGACAGCGGCAGCCCCAGCTACGTGTACAATGAGAATTCCGGCCGGTGGGAATGGGTGGGCGCCGGGCAGTCCGGTGGCGGCAGCGGTTACGGGGCGTTCAGTCAGATGCGCTCCGGCAACCAGTGGGCCAGCGATTACGTGGACAGTTTTAATCTGACCGTCAGCGTATCTTCCGGAGGCGGGGATGTCTTGTGGAGCACTACGGATTCCTCCGGAGCGGGAACCTTCATCCAGGGAGACCTCTCCACGAATTATACCGGACTGGCTTCCGGATTGCGCGGGGATACCTCCACACAGGGCACACGGGCTGCGGATGCGCAGATGGGCGCATGCAACAACTTGATTTTCGACGGTTCGGGCGGAACGATCGTGCTCCAGGGCTCCGTGGACACGGGAGCCGGTTCCGTGACCTTCAACCGGGATTACGTGTTGAGCGACGGGGGAAATGCCTCCTACCGCCTGAATACGGCCGGCTTTGTCGTGAACAAGGGCGCCACCGTCACGACGCTACTGACCGGAACCTCCGGAGACGAATGGAGGAAGGTGGGAGATGGAGATTTGATCGTCAGCGGCCAGGGGAACAACGCGGCGGACATCAACGTGGGGGGCGGCGGCATGCTGGTCCTGGACCGGGACGGCTACGCGGCCCATAACGTGAAGCTGAACGGCGGCGGGGTGACGGTGCGCCTGGCGGGAGAAAACCAGTTGTCCGGAGAGTTTATCTTCGGCCACCGCGGGGGTACCGTGGACCTGTACGGTCACCATTTGACGCTGGATGCCATCACGCATCTGGATTCCGGAGCCGTTTTTGCCAATTACCTGGGCGGTTCCACCGTAACGTTCACATTCACGGGTTCCGGGGAGCAGAAGTTCCTGGGGGCCCTGCACGATGGAGGGGGCGCCTCCCGGGGATTGATGAATGTGGTGTACGCGCCCGGCACGGGTGAGGGTTCCGTCTGGAACCTGTCCGGAGCCATCTTCAATTCCGGAACATGGACGGTGCGCGACGGGGAAGTGAAGGTGGCCGGAGTTCCCACCCTGCACGCGGGGGGATATGTGGATGAGAACGACTGGCAGACGGCCGTTTTTGCCACCGGAACGGTTCAGGTGGAGAGCGGCGCGCGGTTTACCACCGGCGGTCATTCCCTGGTGACCTCTGACGTGCAGGTGGATGACGGGGGAACGTATGGAGTTCTTTCCGGCGGGAATCACGGCGGAAACGTGGTGCTGTCCGGGGCGGCCTCCGTGATGAGGGCGGAAGTGGATTCCGGTTCCGCTGAGGAATCCGGCGTGATTTCCGGAGCCGGCTCCCTCGTGAAAACCGGGGAAGGTACCCTGCTTCTGAAGAATGGGAACAACAGTTTTTCCGGAACCGCCCGGGTGGAAGACGGGCTGGTGCACGCTTCTTCCGCCGGATCTCTCGGACAGGCGGTCTGGACGCTGAACGCTCCCGGTTCCCTGGCCGTGGACGGTTCCGATTTCTCCTCTGTGGCCGGACGGCTGGACCAGTCTTCCTCCGGCACTTTCGTGCTGCTTGAAGACCAGGCAACGATCGAGGGCCTGGACGGATTCCGGAACCTGTCCGTAGGTGCGGCGGGAAAGGTAAGTTTGGGGACTCAGGGAACCACGGCACTGCTTTCCGGCTGGACCGCGGACGGGGGCTGGTCCCTGGGGGGAGGCGGCGGAACATTGACGGTGAATTTGAAGCTCAGCGGCACCGGTACCTTGTCCATCGGCAACGGTTCCAATGCGGGCACCGTGGTGCTTGCCAACGCCCATAACAGTGATTCGGAAGGCGGCGACGCCTTTTCCGGCGCCATTGAGCTGAACGGAGGAGTCAACCTCGTTTATACGGACGTGCGCTCCCTGGGAGTGGAGAACAAGAACGTGCGCGTCAAGTATGGTACGTCCTTCGCCCTCGGTGCGGAAGCGGATGCGGCCCTGGCCCATGTTTCCAACTCTTCCGGCGGCGTGCTGCTATTGTCCGGGGAACGTACCACGGTGTTGGATATGGCCGGGATGGGGCTGAATTCCGCCTACATCGGTGCTGACGGGCAGGCCGTTTTGTCCGGTTCCGTGAAGGCCGGAACCCAGGGGTATTTGTTCGGCGGCGGCGGGACATTGACCGTCGCCGGTTCTCTGGATGGCAGCCATTCCCTGACGGTGGACACCCAGGGGATGGGTTCGGCCGGCGGCGTTATTCTGGCGGCGGATAATTCCTATTCCGGTGAAACGCGCATCCTGTCCGGGGCTTCCCTGTCGGTGGGCGATGGAGGAAGGTCCGGCACCCTGGGAACGGGAGCTGTCGCCAATGACGGGACCCTGTCGTTCAACAGGACAGACAGCACGACGGTTGGGAACTCTATTTCCGGTACCGGAAACCTGGTCCAGAAAGGCAGCGGGGAACTGGTGCTGACGGGCAGCAATTCGTACACCGGAGCCACGAGGATTGCCGCGGGAACGCTCACTGTGGGCGATGGAGGAACCGGCGGTTCTCTGGGAACCGGAGCCGTCTTCAACAACGGAGTGCTGGTCTTCAACCGATCGGATGCCGTCGTTTTCAATACGGCCATGTCCGGAGCGGGATCGCTGGTGAAAAACGGTTCCGGAACATTGACGATCCGGAAGCAGCTTTCCTACACCGGGGGAACCACTGTGAATGAAGGCACGCTTGTGCTGGGCGCCGGCGGCGCCAACGGCATGATCCGCGGGAATCTGGCCATCCGGGAAGGAGCGCAGGTGACATTAAAGGGAGGCGACAGCTTTGGTTATTCGGGCGGCGCCGCATCCGTGAAGAACGTAAATATCAACGGGGGCACCCTGTACTTTGGGGACAAGAACAACCAGACCTTTCAGAATACGGTGTTCAACCTGACCGGGGGCATTGTGGATGGCGTCACGGGAGGCCGCATGGATATCTGGACGAAGGCCGTCGTCAATGTGAAGGCGGCCGGCAAAGCTTCGGAAATCAAGCATGTCAATGTCCAGCTCAGAGACGCCAATCCTACGGTGTTCATGGTGGAACGCGGCACGGCAGCGTCCGATTTGAACGTCTCCGCCAACATCGTCAATTCCTCCGGGGTAAAAGGCTCTTTCATCAAGAAGGGCGCGGGCATCATGGTCCTTTCCGGCAAGAATACCTATTCCGGGGGTACCACGGTCAACTGGGGAATGCTGGTAGCAGCTTCCAGCCAGGCTCTGGGAACCGGTGCGGCTGCCGTCAATTCAGGCGCGCGCCTGGCGCTGGGGGGACTCGGAACGGATATTTCCTCCGTGGCTCTTGGAAACGATATCCTGGTGAAAAACGGGGGGATTCTCTCCGGTTCCGCCACCCTGACCGGGAATACGACGCTCCAGTCCGGTTCCACATTTGAGTTGACCTTGACCATGAGCGGTTCAGCCGGGGACGAACTGGCTTGCAACAGCCTGATGCTCCAGTCCGGACTCTTCCAGATTGACGCGGGAGCCAAGTTGAAGCTGGCGGCGCAGAGCATCGACTATTCCACCGATTTCTGGAACACATCGCACATCCTGAATTTCATCGACGGCGGGGACAATGCCACGCTGACGGGCAATTTCACGCTGGATACGTCCGCCGCGGGGAATTACTCGGCCTACGGTCAGTGGAGCCTGCAAAAGAGTGAAGATTCCAAAGATATGAACATGGTCTGGACGCCGAATGCCGCGCCGGAAGTATCTCCCGCGCTGACTGCGGTATTTACCGCTACGGCGCCGCTGCCGGTTCCGGAACCTTCCGCCGCGATGCTGATGCTGGCGGCCTTGGGAGCGTGTGCCGTCCGCCGTTCCGTGCCCCGTGCGGAATAAGAGCCCTGTTGATTTCCTGTTGATTGAAACAGCCCCTGTCCCGGCCGTTCCCTTCTAAAGCCGCCATGCCCGGTTTTGGAGGAAAGCGGCGGAGGCAGGGGCTTTTTAATATTTTAATTGATGAATGGGTTTTATTGAAAAAATGTGTTTGAATATGGATAGTACATGATATACAAGTAAATTAATTCTCTGTTTCCATCATATCATGAATTTACATTATATTTACCATTCCGGACTGGTGGGTGCGGCCTGCCTCCTTTCTCCCGTTTACGGAGGACTGATGTCTGACGCCTTTGATGTCCAGACCTACCGTGATTTTGCGGAAAACCGGGGCGTTTTTGACATCAATGCGAAGGACATTGCCATCTATGACAAGGAGGGCAATTACGTGGGCACCATTCCCAAAATGATGAATTTCGACAGTGTGGCGGATGCCCATATCGGGGAGGCCGCGCTGGTGGGAGGGCCCGGTTTCATTGCGACGGTGGCGCATGATTATTACAATCATTTCGTTACATTCACCAAACGTTTTGGAGCCACGCCCGGAACTCCGTTTTACGATTCCTACCGCAGCGTCACCAGAAAGGATGCATGGGGAGACGATTCCAATTTTACATACGATTACCGCGTGCAGCGGTTGAGCAAGATTGTGACGGAGGCGGAATACGTTCCCTACCTGACGGACCCGGAATACCTGGACAACATGAAGGGAAGGCTGGTCATGAGGGCCGGTTCCGGAGTTCAGGCGGTCGCCACCGGAAACGGCAAGCAGGAAAAGATTGACGGTTCCTATGGTTATTTGACCGGAGGAACTCTGGTTTTTGAGGGGCAGGCAAAAGTAGAAGGGACCGGGGAGCCGGATCCGGAGAATGCCAAGACTTACCCGGCATACCGGTTTTGGTACAATTTCAAGAGGCCTTCCGAGGCCAATCCGTTGCCTTCAGGTGGGTTGTCCGGAGACAGCGGCAGTCCCAGCTACGTGTACAATGAAAATTCCGGCAGATGGGAATGGGTCGGAGCCGCCCAGTCTGCCGGCGGAAGCGGTTATGGGCTGACTACCCAGATGCGTTCCGGCAACCAGTGGGCGCAGGCTTACGTGGACAGCTTCAACCGCACCGTCAGCGTATCGGCAGGGGGCGGGGACGTGCTGTGGAATGTGACGGATGCCGATGGTAAGGGCACCTTCGTGCAGGGGGACCTCGCCACGGAGTACATCGGCCTGGTTTCCGGAGTGCGCGGGGACACCTCCACGCTGGGCACGCAGGCGACCAATGAACAGTTGAATGCCTGCACCAATTTGATTTTTGACGGTTCGGGCGGAACGATTGTGCTTCAGGGCACCGTGGACACGGGAGCGGGTTCCGTGACCTTCAACCGCGACTACGTATTGTGCGACGGGGGCTATTCCTCCTACCGCCTGAAGACGGCGGGTTTCGTGGTCAATAAAGGGGCCGTGGTCACCACGCTGCTGACCGGAACTTCCGGGGACGAGTGGCGGAAGATCGGGGAGGGAACATTGATCGTGGGCGGCCAGGGGAACAACGCGGCGGACATCAATGTGGGCGGCGGCGGCATGCTGGTCCTGGACCGGGACGGCTATGCGGCCCATAACGTAAAAATAAACGGCGGCGGGGCGGTCGTGCGCCTGGCGGGAGAAAACCAATTGTCCGGGGAGTTCATCTTCGGCCACCGCGGGGGCATGGTGGACATGTATGGTCACAACATGTCTTTGTCTGCCATTACGCATCTGGATTCCGGAGCGTGCTTTGGCAATTTCCTAGCCAATTCCGCCGTGACATTCACGTTCACGGGAGACGGGGAACAGCATTATCTGGGTTCTTTTCTGGATGGAGGTTCCCTGAAGAACGGCCAGTTGAACGTGGCGTACGCGCCCGGAGCGGCGGAAGGTTTCGTCTGGAACCTGTCCGGCGTCATCCTCAATTCCGGAACGTGGAAGGTGCAGAGTGGGGAAGTAAAGGTGGCTGGAGTTCCTACCCTGCACGCGGGAGGGTATGTGGATGAGAACGACTGGCAGACGGCTGTTTTTGCCACCGGAACAGTGCAGGTGGAGAATGGCGCGCGGTTTACGGCGGGAGCGCATGCGGAGGTGGCTTCCTCCGTCAACGTGGCGGACGGAGGAATGTTCGGCATTCTTTCCGGCGGCAGCCACAGTGGAAATGTGGTGCTGTCCGGCGCGGCATCCATATTCCGGGCGGAGGTGGATTCCGGTTCCGCCATGGAGTCCGGCGCGATTTCCGGAGCCGGTTCCCTCGTGAAAACCGGGGAAGGAACGCTGGTGCTGACCGGGGCCAATTCCTATTCCGGCGGAACCACGATTGAGGCGGGAATCCTGGCCGTGGGTGACGGGGAAAGGAACGGTTCCCTGGGCTCCGGTCCGGTGGTCAACAATGGCGTTCTTTCCTTCAACGCCTCCGGTTCTGTTTCCCTCAATTCGGTGGTATCCGGAACGGGAGCTCTCGTGAAAGAGGGTTCCGGAGTGCTCGCCGTGCAGAAACGCCAGACTTATACGGGGGGAACTACGGTCAACGCGGGAACGCTGTTCCTGATTTCAGGAGGGGAGGAAGGCATCATCCGCGGGGATTTGGTGATCAACCGGGGCGGAGCGGTTGCTCTCCGCGGGGTTGACTGCTTCGGCAATTCGGGGAATGACGCCTGCGTCGGGAATGTGGAGATCAACGGGGGAACGCTGTTCCTGAACGATACGAGAAACCAGACATTCAGGAATATGACGGTTGCGATGGCGGGGGGAATGCTGGACAGCGAGGTGGTGACGGGCAAGGGTGCCATGGACGTCTGGACGGACACCGTTTTCCAGGTGAGGGCGGCGGACAGGGCATCGGAAATCAGGAATATCAATGTCCGGCTGAGGGGCGGCAGCCCCACGGCGTTTGTAGTGGAACGGGGTACGGGAGCGTCCGATTTGAATGTCTCCGGCAACATCGTCAATTTCTCCGGGGCCAAAGGCGCCGTTGCCAAGTCGGGCAACGGCATCATGGTTCTGTCCGGCAAGAATACCTATTCCGGAGGAACCGCGATCCAGGGGGGAACGCTGGTTGCCGCTTCCAATCAGGCTCTTGGGACGGGACAGACAACGGTCCATTCCGGCGGCAGCCTTGTTTTGGGCGGAACGGGAGCGGATGCCGTTGCAGTCAGCCTGGGGAACAATATTCTGGTGAAGGATGGGGGCATCCTGACCGGTTCCGCCACCTTGTCCGGGAATACGACCATGGAATCCGGTTCCATCTTTGAATTGACCTTGTCCATAGGCGGTTCCTCCGGGGACGAACTGGCGTGCAACAGCCTGATGCTCCGGTCCGGCGTCTTCCGGATTGACGCGGGGGCCATGCTGAAGCTGGCCGCCCTGACCATCGACTATTCCACCGATTTCTGGAACACATCGCACATCCTGAATTTCATCGACGGCGGAGACAACGCCACGCTGACGGGCAATTTCACGCTGGATGCGTCCGCCGCGGGGAATTACTCGGCCTACGGTGAGTGGAGCCTGCAAAAGAGTGAAGACTCCAAAGATATGAACATGGTCTGGACACCGAATGCCGCGCCGGAAGTATCTCCCGCGCTGACTGCGGCGTTTACCGCTACGGCGCCGCTGCCGGTTCCGGAACCTTCCGCCGCGGTGCTGATGCTGGCCGCAGCGGGAGCGGCGTGCCTGCGCCGCTCCGTTCCGCGGAACAGGTAAAAGGCCGTAAATTGCAAACGCCGCATTCCGGGAGGGGTGCGGCGCTTTGTTTTTCTTCCCGTCCCAAGGGAGGGAAAGTGCTCCTAAAGGGAAAGGATGCGCGCCCTGCGGGCTACGTCTTCCGGGGAAAGGGAATAAAGGCAGTCCAGGAGGGAGACGGCAAAAGAGCCGGGAGCCGGGCTTTGTTCAAAGGCCATTTCTCCGGCGATTCCCATCAGGACGGCGGTGGAAACGGCCGCCTGAAGCGGGGAGGGGGAGACGGCGGCACAGGCGGCGGCCAGCGCGCCCATGGAACAGCCCACGCCCGTGACGCGGGACATCATGGGATGCCCGTTTTCCGTGGAAACCACCTGGTGACCGTCCGTGGAATAGTCCGTGCGGCCCGTGACGAGAACGGCCGCCCCCGTGTGCAGGGCCAGTTCCCTGGCCGCCTGCAGGGCGTCCGCGCTGGAACTGGTGCTTTCCGGTCCTTTCGTGACGGAGGAATAGCCGGCCAGGGCCATGATTTCCGAGGCGTTTCCGCGGATGATGCGGGGCGTTTGTTCCTTCAACTGCCGTGCCAGCCGCGTGCGGAGAGAGAGCGCCCCCACGGCCACCGGGTCCAGAACCCAGGGGATGTTCAGCCGGTTGGCTTCCTGCACGGCCGTCTGCATGACGGCGCCTTGTTCGTGCGTAACAGTGCCCAGATTGACCAGCAGGGCGCCTGTTCCGCCGCGCAGCATTTCCACTGTTTCCTCTGCGTCGTTGAGCATGGCGGGAACGGCTCCCGCGGCCAGCAGGAGGTTGGCCGTCAGGGGCTGTACGACGGAGTTGGTCAGGGAGAGAACCAGCGGGGCCGTCTCCCTGATTTTTTCCAGATCTGAGGAGACGGCGCTGACAAGGCCGGATGATGAAGGCATGGCGTTTGAAAGAATGGTTTTATTGCCCGGCGTTTCCGGGAAGGAGGACAGTCAGGCCAGCGCCCGTGCGGCGGCTTCCGGGTCCTCCGCTCCGCAAATGGCGGAGACTGCGGCAATGCCTGCGGCCGTTCCCGTGGCCCGCACCTGGCGCGCGCGTTCCGCATCCAGCCCGCCGATGGCGACGACGGGCAGGGGGGACCGGGAGGCCAGGGCGGCGAAGCCTTCCACGCCCAGCACGGGCGGGGCGTTGAGTTTGGAAATCGTCGGGAAAACGGGCCCCATCCCCAGGTAGTCCACCAGGGAGGCGTCCACGGCGCGGAGCTGGTCCATGTTGGAGACGGACAGCCCCAGGATTTTGTCCGGGCCGATCATGGCGCGCACGGAGGGTACGGGAAGGTCCCGCTGGCCGATGTGGACGCCGTCCGCATCCAGCGCCAGCGCCAGGTCAACACGGTTGTTGACAATGAAGGGGATTCCGCGCGCCGCCAGGAAGTCCCGGATGGGCAGGGCTTCCCGGTAGCAGGTGCCCGCGTCCGGGTTGGTGGAGCGGTACTGCACGATGGTGACGCCGCCGTCCACGGCCTTCCGGACGGTTTCCAGCAGGCTGTGGCGGCATTTGGCCGCTTCGTCAGTGACCAGGTAGAGGTGGAGGTTGAATGATTTCATGAAGGTATGCCGGCAGGCGGATTAATCTGCAAAGAGGGGGGTGGACAGGTAGCGGTGGCCCGGGTCCGGCAGAAGAACGACGATGGTCTGGCCCGCGGTTTCCGGCCTTTTCGCCAGCTGCGTGGCCGCCCACAGAGCCGCCCCGGAGGAAATCCCCGCCAGCACGCCTTCCGTGCGGGCCAGTTCCTTGCCCGTGGCGAATGCGTCTTCATTGGTGACGGTGATTACTTCGTCGTAAATGGAGGTGTCCAGGGTTTCCGGCACGAATCCCGCGCCAATCCCCTGGATTTTGTGCGGTCCGGCCGTGCCTTCGGTGAGGACGGGTGAGGCCGACGGCTCCACGGCCACGACCTTGACTGCGGGATTGCGGGATTTGAGATACCTGCCCACGCCTGTCACGGTTCCCCCGGTTCCCACGCCCGCCACGAAGATGTCCACCCTGCCGTCCGTATCGTCCCAGATTTCCGGTCCCGTGGTGCGGAAGTGGGCTTCCGGATTGGCCTGGTTCACGAACTGGCCGGGAATAAAGCTGTTCGGCAGTTCGGCGGCGAGTTCCTCCGCCTTCGCAATGGCTCCCTGCATGCCCTTTGTCCCGTCCGTCAGCACCAGTTCCGCGCCGTAGGCTTTCAGCAGGTTGCGGCGCTCCACGCTCATGGTTTCCGGCATCGTCAGGATGATCCGGTACCCGCGGGAGGTAGCCACGGCCGCCAGGCCGATGCCCGTGTTGCCGCTGGTGGGTTCAATGATGACGGAGTCCGGCTTCAGCCGGCCGGAGGCTTCCGCCGCGTCAATCATCGCCAGGGCAATGCGGTCTTTCACGCTGCCTGCGGGGTTGAAGGCTTCCAGCTTGGCCAGGATGACGGCGTCCAGGCCGTGCCTGCGGTCGTAATTGACCAGTTCCAGCAGGGGTGTCCTGCCGACCAGTTCCGTAATGTTCCTGTAAATTTTCATGTCTTGTAAGAAAATGAGCGTTTTTGACGGCAAATCGTTAGAGAATGGCGCGGAAACCGTGCTCCAGGTCCTCGATAATGTCGTCTATGTGTTCCGTGCCTATCGAAAGCCGCACTGTGGAGGGCGTGATGCCTCCCGCCTTCAGTTCTTCCTCCGTCATCTGGGAATGGGTGGTGGAAGCCGGATGAATCACCAGGGACTTGACGTCCGCCACGTTGGCGAGCAGGGAGAATAGTTCCAGGCTTTCGCAGAACTTGCGAGCCTTTTCCGCGCCACCTTTCACCTCGAAGGTGAAAATGGAGCCTCCGCCATTCGGGTAATATTTCCGGTAAAGACCGTGGTTGGGGTGTTCCGGCAGGGAAGGGTGGTTCACCTTCCGCACCTGGGGATGGGCGGCCAGGTATTCCACCACGCGCAGAGCGTTCTGGACATGGCGTTCCACCCGGAGGGAAAGGGTTTCCAGCCCCTGGAGAAGCAGGAAGGAGTTGAACGGGCTGATCGTCGCTCCCGTGTCCCGCAGGAGGGTGGCGCGGATTTTGACGATGTAGGCCAGATTGCCGCACACCTCGGAAAACACGGCGCCGTGGTAGTTGGCGTTGGGCTTGGAAAGGCCGGGGAATTTGTCGTTCTGCGTCCAGTCGAACCTGCCTCCGTCCACAATCACGCCGCCCATCACCGTACCGTGGCCGCCGATGAATTTGGTGGCGGAATGCACCACGATGTCCGCGCCGTGTTCCAGCGGACGGAACAGGAAAGGCGTAGCGAAGGTGCTGTCCACAATGAGGGGAATGCCGTGGGCATGGGCGATTTCCGCCAGGGCTTCCATGTCCGCAATATCGCAGTTCGGGTTGCCCAGGCTCTCCACGTACAGGGCCTTGGTGTTTTCCCGGATGGCCTTGGAGAAGTTGTTCACGTCCCCGGCGTCCACAAAGGTGGTTTCAATCCCGCTTTCCGCGAGCGTGTTGGCAAACAGGTTGTACGTGCCTCCGTACACGGTGGCCGCGGAAACGATGTGGTCCCCGGCGCGGGCGATGTTCTGGATGGCGTAGGTGATGGCGGCGGCCCCGGTGGCTACGGCCAGCGCGGCGGCTCCGCCTTCCAGCGCGGCGATGCGTTTTTCAAAAACGTCCGCCGTGGGGTTCATTAGGCGGTTGTAAATATTGCCCGGCTCCGCCAGGGCAAAACGTCCGGCGGCCTGGGCGGAGTCCTTGAAGACGTAGGAAGTGGTTGCGTAAATCGGAACGGCGCGGGCGTCCGTAACCGGGTCGGGATTCTCCTGGCCCACGTGGAGCTGGCGTGTTTCAAATCGATATTTTTTGCTCATGTTTTTATATTCCTATCGGAAAACTAGGGAATAGATAGTGAAAGAAGGAACCCATGTCAAGTACCGGCTGAAAAAAGTGGGGCATGAGGGCCGGAAAGAGAAAAAGGCAGGCAGCATATTCCGGTCGTAGCGGAGAGGTCAAATGCCGGCTCCGTAGTCGCATCCGGCCTCCTTCTGCTGGATGGCCAGATCTTCCAGCGTGACGTTTTTCAGGTAGTCTTCAATGACTTCCTGCAGGCCCTGCCAGAAAGGCAGCGTGGTGCATGTTGCCGCGCGGGGGCACGGATTGCTCTCCGTAGTTACGCAGGAAATGGGCAGCATGGAACCTTCCGTCAATTTGAGGATAGCTTCCGTGGTGTATTCACGGGGATGCCTGGTCAGGCGGTAGCCGCCGGATTTTCCCCGGGAGCTTTGCACAAAACCCGCTTTCAGCAGAATGGCGATGATTTGTTCCAGATAACGGACCGTGATGTCCTGGCGGATGGAGATTTCCTTGAGAGATATGTATTCCTTGTTCTGATGCTGCGCAAGATCGATCATCAGGCGCAATGCATAACGTCCCCTGGTGGAAATTTTCATCATGGCAGGCCTGACTTAACGAAATTTCGGAACGGTCGTCAATCGAGAATGGATGCATGTTTAATAATTGAGAAAAAACAAGCAGGAGAAAAAGTGTAAATTCATTTGGAAGGCGGTTGCCTGTTTTTCAGGCGGTGTGAATAAAATATTCCTCCCGTTCCATTGCAGGAAAACGGTTTTTCCATAGATGCAGAGGCCGTTTTTTAAGTATTCCGGACCTGTTTATTGAATACGGCAGCGGAAAATCAATATTCCGAATACGGGAAAATGCGGCCTGTTTTTGTTGTGCGGCCCATTCCTTTGGAAAGGCGGGAAATGTTTAATCCCGTGAAGAGGTATTTTTAATCTGATGAAGCTTCCGGGAAAGAAACCGCTTACCTTGGGAAAAAGGAAGGGGGAGGGGAGTATTCCCCCATATCCCTTGTTTATTGGAAAATTTGTCCGGGCCATGAAAAAGCCGCCTGTCCCGGAGGAAAGGCGGCTTGGGAAAGCTATCAATGGGTTCCTGGGGCTTTAGAACGGAATCTCGTCGTCCATGTCTCCAAAGTCGTTGGATTGCTGCTGGTTGGAGGGCATGGGGGGAGGATTGTAGTTCTGGGGGGCCTGGGATTGCCCGTAGTTGTTGGAACGGGGAGCGGACTGCTGGCGGGGTGCGCCGCCCATGTCGGAGGAATCGCCGCCGCGGGGGAAGAGCTGGATGTTTTCTCCGATCACGCGCAGCTTGGTGCGCTTCTGGCCGGATGCCTTGTCTTCCCAGGAGTCCAGTTGAAGACGCCCTTCCACAAAGACGCCGCGCCCCTTGCTGAGGTAGTTGCCGGCCACTTCCGCCTGGCGGTTCCAGAGGGTGACGTCCACGAAGGTGGTTTCTTCCTGGCGTTCGCTGTTGTCTCCGGCGTAATAGCGGTTGATGGCAAGGCGGATGTCCGTGACGGCCGTGCCCTTGGGCGTGTAGCGCAGTTCGGGATCGGCAGTGAGGTTGCCCATTAAAAATACTTTGTTGAGATTGGCCATGTAATGGAGGTGTTAAGTATGATAAGGAGACGCCTTCTGTGCGGTATAGGCGGGCGTGTGAATAATCGCTGACAATTATGTCTTCACGCGCAGGCTTGTGCAATACTAAATTGCGGAATCGTTTGCAAACATGTCTGCTTTCTCCATTGCATTCATCACCGAACCGTGGAATGGTTACCCCCATGAGTTTCAATCAACGGCGGCAAGGCAGGCTGTTCCGGGTTTCCTGGGGCGCGTGTCTTTTGCTGTCCGTTCTGGCCCATTTGTTTTTGCTGGCGGGCACTTATCTGGTGCCGGAGGAATGGCTGGCCTCCCCCCGGCCGGCGGAGGTGCGCCGCCAGGTGGTGGTGACCGCCCGCATGGTGAGGAAGGTGGAGCCGGAGAAGGAGGGCAACAGGCAGGCTCCGCAGGAACGGCTGCCTTCCGTGGTGAAAACCAGTGAGGAACAGGAGAGCGCCACCAGACCGGAAACTCCCCGCTTCCAGGGCAACCGCAATACGCGCCGGGAAGGCGGCCGCAAGGACCCGGACAGCAGCAGGGACATGCCCGCCCAGGACGGTGAAGAGCGGGAAAACGGGGAAATCGTCCTGTTTGACCAGGAAAGGCAGGAGGGCGACATGAGCCATGAGCGCGACGGGAATGAGGACGCGGACCCGGGGGCTTCCGCCAGCATGCCCTTCCAGCCGCTGGACCCGTCCTCCCCTCCGCCGGGGCATCCGGACGCACTGAATCCTTCCCCCAATGCCACCGGCTCCCCCTCCGCCGCCGGGGAAGAAGGCCTTGCCCGGCAGGACAGGACGCCTGCGCGGGAACATGTCATGCAGCTTCCCCACGCGGTGACGCTGCCCCGGCCCGGCAGGCCGGAAGAACCGGACGCCCTGGAGGAACTGGCAAAAAGCATCGCCAGGGGCGCGGACCGACCCCCCCTCGATCTTCCGGATCTTCAGCTGCCCCCCAATGCGCGGCCTCCGCAGAAACAGCCCCTGTACGATCCCATGTTCAATGCGGAAAACCAGCCCGGTTTCAAGACACATGAACGGAAGACCAAGCTGACGGGCAAATTCAGCTTTGGCCGCCGTCCCACCCTGGATGTGGAAGCCACCCCCCTGGGCAGGTACCAGATGATCGTTTACCGCGCCATCGGTGAACAGTGGTACCGCCAATGTGATCTGAACCGTGACCTGATCGTCGCGGGAACCGTCCGGATCCGCATTCTGATAGCCAAAAACGGGAACGTCACTTCCATGAGGCAGACCTCCCGCGTGGGGGCCAGCGAGGTGCAGAAATCCTTTACCTTCCTTGCCATCAAGCTCGCCAAGCTTCCCGCGATGCCGCCGGAAGTGAGGAACGAACTCGTGGGAGAGACGCTGGAAATGTACTTCGACTTCAATTTCTAAAACCAACCAACACAGCTATTCCATAACCACCATCCATTGACATACCATCATGAATTTCATCAAGGACTGCATTACATTCTTCCAGGCCGGCGGCATCTTCATGTACCCGCTTGCGGCCTGTTCCATCCTGCTCATTGCCGCCATCATTTACCGCATGTTCAACATGAGGCGGCGGGGAATCGCCCCGGACAGGCTGGTGCGCGCCGTGGAACAGTACATGCAGGGAGGCCTGGACCGCAGGGAACTGGAAGAACGGGCGCTCGCCTCCCGTTCCGTGCTGGGCAGGCTGGTCCTGGAAACCCTGAATTCCCGCATGGAGGATGAAGCGTCCATGAAGGAAATGATCCAGGTCAAGGCGCGGGAGGAATTCGTCACGCTCCAGGCGGGTCTGCCCCTGCTGGACATGATCGTGATGATTGCGCCGATGTTCGGCATTCTGGGTACGGCCAGCGGGCTGGTTGAAATATTCAGCGTCTTCGGAATGGATGAAAGCCACGGCCAGATCGCCCAGGGCATCGCCCAGGCGCTGAACACCACGATCGCCGGTCTGGCCATCGCCACGCCCGCCGTCATCGCCCATGTCTATTATTCCCGAAAGCTGGAGCGCATTTCCGCATTCATGGAGGTGCTGCTCACGGAGCTGATTTCCTTCCGCTATCATTCCCAACGCTAATCCGGCCATGCAGTTTTACCGTAAAAAAGGAAGAACCATGGGGGTGCCCATCGTCCCCATGATCGACATCCTCACCATCCTGCTCATCTTCTTCATCGTCCATACCCAGTGGAAAAAGCCCCAGACCCTGTTGAAGATAGACGTGCCGGGAGCGGAATTCATTGAAGGCGCCCCCTCCACGGAACAGCGCGCCGTGCTGGCCGTGACGGAGGAATCCTCCATCTCCCTGAATGGGCGCCTGGTGGAAATCGGCGAACTGCCGGCCGCCCTGGAAAGGCTGAAAAGGGAAAATCCGGACATCAAGCTTCAGCTTGACGTGGACAAAAAGGCGGCCTTCGGCGTCATCGTAGGCATTTGGGACGCGCTGACGTCTGTGGGTATTGACGCCGGGGAAGTTCCTGCCAGAATAGAAATCAGCAAATCCCCCGCACCATAAATCCTCCAGAAAGAACACCCTCCCGCATGTTGTTGGAAATCGTACAGTATGGAAATCCGGTATTGAAAGAAAAATGCCGCCCCGTGGAACATCTTGACGCCAGTTTGAAAGACTTGGCGAACAACATGCTGGAGACGATGTACGCCGCCGAGGGAGTCGGCCTTGCCGCCCCGCAGGTGAACGTGCCCGTGCAGCTCGTCGTGATCGACATCCCGGCGGAGGAGGAATCCGTCACCTGGCTGAAAGTGGACGGGGAGGACAAACAGCTGTCCGACATCATGCCGCTGAAGTTCATCAATCCGGTGCTGGAGCCCTACGGTCCCATGCATCCCTGCCATGAAGGCTGCCTGAGCGTGCTGAAGATACGCGCCTCCGTCGTGCGCCCGGACTTCGTCAGGGCCACCCTGACGCTTCTGGACGGCAAACGGGTAACGATCGACTGCAACGGCCTTCTGGCCCGCTGCCTCCAGCATGAATGCGACCATTTGAACGGCATCCTGTTCGTGGAACGCGTTTCTTCCGCCCAGAAAATCACGCTGCGCAATAAATTGAAGCGCCTGGCAACCGGGTATTGACGGTTTCCCGGACCGGGATCGGACCGTCTGCTTGGGAAAAGCCCCGGCATCAGGCCAAATCACTCTTGAGAGGCCGCGACACGGCGCGGGGCTAAGCCTTTTGCATCCTGAGGTGTAACGGGTGTGTGAGGGGCTGGACTGAGCTTCTTTCTGCACGTTCCTGAATCCTTTTCCATGATCCTTGTTTTACTCCACATCAGCTCAAGGAGTTAATACCGGGGCGCACAGGAGGTCTTGATTCCTTTTTCGCCAAACAGAGTGATGATTTCCTCGTGGAAGCGGGACACTCCCATTATTCATCATACCCGGCATGGCTTCCCGCGGTGTGGGGAAGGGAGGGTATTTTCCTCCTTCCAGATTCCCGGTCATGCCGGGTCTGCCGTTTGGCCGTTGAGGCGCATGGAGAATTTGGAGGGCACATTTCATCTGTCCATGAGAAGCATTCCCTGCCGACCGTCCACCCCTCCTTGGATTTTTCTCCCGCCAATGTTTTTCAGAAGAAAACGGCCGGGCTGGTCATCAACAGCCGCCGCTGCCGGACGAAGGTGGAATTTCAGACCTGTTCCTGTGGGGATTCCAAAGAAATATGACCAATGACTGGAGCAGGAGGGAGGCCATGTTAAAGATGAAGATTACAGGAAAAGAGCCGGGAAGGAAAAGCGTCACAAGGATGTTGAACAGGCTTCCGCAGAACAGGAACCTGCCGCCAAGGCGTTGAATCCTTACCCATGCTTCATCACTGCTGAAGACGTAAGGGGTGCGTATTCCCAACCATTTGTTGGGCGCTATCTTGGGACAAACGTTCACCATGAGCAGGAGGAATATGTTTATGCCTATGAAGATGACTTTGGCCGTGTCTCCCAGGCTGACCGTATTGGTCAGGCTTGTCTTTTGAATGGCCAGGCAAAGATAGGAAAACAGGACGACCAGGAAAAATTCCACGTAGGTGGCCATCTTCGCGCCAATCCGCCTGTTGTTTTCATTCCTGCTGAAATGAATGGGCAGAAGGATGATCAGGCGAAGAACCTTCCCGATGAGGAAACCCAGGATTCCCAGGCCAATGAATCCCAGAAGGGCGTCCATGCTGTGCTTGTCCGCGAAACGGGTGGGAATGCCGTACTCATTGAAATGCACGGCGACGCGGGTGGGCAGCCGTGACGATACGGCGGCATAGTAAGTCAGCACGGGAAACAGGGCGATGGCAAGTTCGCTGAAAATCGGCCCGGTCCACCAGGACGGGGAAGATGGAGCAGGGTGCGGGGATGGCTGCATGGCGTTTAATGGTTGGGCTGGGTTCCGATGATTTTGTTCCGTTTGCCGGAGGACGTTTCGCGGGCCGCCTTGAAATTGCCTATCCAGACCAGTATTTCCTGAAGGACGCTCAGGTTGACATCGTAAAAAATGAATTTGCCGTCCCTGTGGTCGCGGACAAGATCGGCTTCTTTCAGAACGGACAGGTGGCGGGAGATGGCGGCTCCGGTGATGCTGAAATGTTCCGCAATTTCTCCGGCAGGCATGGCGCCGTTTTTAAGTATTTCCAGAATTTCACGGCGCGTGGGGTCAGCCAGGGCCCTGAGCGTATGTTGCAGGGAAGCGGGGTTATTCATTTTACATTTAACTTTATTGTTAAATATTTTTAATACGGATTCCCGGTGGAGTCAATAGAAATGGAGAAAAGGCCGGACGCAGGCATTCATTCATCCCGTTCCCGTGTGCCGTGATAGCCGCTCCGGCAGCGTTTATGCCTGAAAAAAGGAAACCGCATTTGCCGGACTGCCGCCCGTTGTCCGGAGGCGGGAACTACCATGGTCCAGCGGGAAAATGGTTTAAAGCCGTTTTCCGGGAATATCGCAGGCCCTTGCCGGCCATGGGAAACATGGGCAGGCGCAGATGCGTGAAATTGTTAAAAGGAAATAACGCCTTCCTCGCGGCCCGGAAATATTCCAGAAGCTGCCGCAGAGACGTGCGGCACTCCGGAATGCCTGATGAAGCATGTCAGATGGCGGCGGCTTTCGGCGATTCCCGCTTGACGCGGATCTGGAGGTCCGCCAGAGCGTTCATGTAATAAATGTACGCGTCAAAGGCGGAGGCGTACGGGGTAAAGGAGTTTTCCTTTTCCATGTAATGGAAGTGGTCCGCGCTCTGAAGCTTCCGCCAGACGTGCGTGAGGTCCTCGTCATTGGCGGCTTTCACGGGCTTTTCCAGGCGGTAGATTTTGCGGATGGCTTCGTCCTGCATGACGTTTCCGTTCCAATGGGACATGGTGCCGAAGGTGGAGCAGGTCATCTCCTGCGTGCATTCGCAGACGGAGAGGGGCTTGATTTCCCGCACGACCTCGGACGGGGTCATGAAACGGTTGCCGGCATCCAGGCAGGAAATGATCATGGTGCGCCAGAATTCGAAAACGCCTGTGGCGTCCGACTGGCGTTCGCCGAGGGTTTCATAGTCCATGGAGAGCGTCGTGACGCTGCCCTGCTGGTGCGTGAGCCAGTCCGCGAACGTGGTCGGGGAAAGGGGGTATTCGGGCCATTCCGGATTGGTGCGCATCACGGCCAGGTCATTGGACAGTTCCCGGTTGCGGAAAATGGTGGTGGTGGTGTACACCCACGGGGCCAGGAACACTTCATTGCTCTGGAACCCCTTGAGCATGGCCGGATTTCCGTCCGCCATGATGCCCTTGAAGCCGAGCGTTTCCGCCTGGGCTGCAATGGCGTTGGAGTACAGCATGCCGGTATTCATCAGCACGTCGGATTCCTGATGGAAAAGTTTTTTGATCAATACCCTGTGCTCCTCAATCTGTTCCGCGAATTCCTGAGGGGAATACACGGAGGCCAGGGAGTTGTAGTAGGGCATGATCAGGAAGTCCACGCAGCCGGTTTCCGCCAGTTCCTTGAAGGAGGCGATGAGGTCCGGCCTGTGGTACAGGGCCTGTTCCAGAATGACGCCGCTGAGCGCCAGGCCGAAGCGGAATTTTCCCTCCGTCATTTCGATCAGCTGCTTCATCAGCCTGTTGGCCGGGAAGTAGCAGCGTTCCGCAACAGTGCTCAAGACGCGTGCGTTCAGGTCGTCGTCTTCATAAAAGGCGTGTTCGCCTATTTTGAAGAAATCGTAATGAATCAGGCGGTTGGGCTGGTGCGCTACGAAGGTGAGGGATATGTTGCTCATGGACGGAGGAGGGCTGGATGATTGGTGGATGCGGATGGAATGTTTTCTGCCGGTTAGCGGTTCAGCACATGTTCATAAACCCTGATGACCTTGTCCGCGGCGGAATCCCAGGTGGAGGCCTTGATGTCCTCCGTGCTTTGTTCCACTACCTTGCGGTACAGCTCTTCGTCCGTGCAGAGGTTCACGATGTGTTCCGCCATCTTGTTGACGTCCCAGAAGTCCGCCTTCAGCGCGCCTTTCATGACTTCCGCCACGCCGGACTGCTTGGAGATGACCGCGGGAATGTTGAACTGGGCCGCTTCCAGCGCGGAGAGGCCGAAGGGTTCCGATACGGAGGGCATGCAGTAGATGTCCGTGATGGAGAGCAGGTCGTTCACCTTGTCCTTGTTCAGGAAGCCGGTGAAGTGGAATTTGTCCCCCACGCCCTTGAAAGCGCCGGATTCGATCAACTGGCGCAGTTTTTCCCCCGTCCCGGCCATGACGAAGCGCACGTCGTCCGTTTGCTCCAGCACCTTGGCGGCGATTTGGAGGAAGAAGCCAGGGCCTTTCTGGGCGGTGAGGCGTCCCAGGAAAAGCACGAGCTTTTCCGGGAATTTCTTCTTGCCCTTGAAGACCTTGACCGGGTCCGCCCCGTTGTGGATGGGAAAGATTTTGTGCGGGTCAATGGCGTAATGGCCGCTGACGATGGTGCCCGTGTACTTGCTGACCGGAATGACGGCGTCCGCCTGTTCCATGCCGAATTTTTCAATGTCGTAAATCCAGCCGCGGGCATCCGCTCCGGCGCGGTCGAACTGGGAGGCGTGCAGGTGCACCACCAGGGGCTTGCCCGTGGCCTTCTTCACTTCCACCCCGGCCAGGTAGGTCATCCAGTCGTGGGCGTGGATGACGTCGAAGTCCTGCTGCATGGCGATTTTGGCCGCGATCTTGGAAAATTGAATGACCTTCAGCGCCAGATCCCCGGCGTAGAGGTCTTCCTTGTTTTTGAAAAGCTGGAGGTCCGCCTCGTGGGTTCTGGAGAAGGAAATGCGCCCTTCCTGCGTGAACTGGATCATGCCGGACTCTCCTTCCACCGTGGTGTAGGGGTCCAGTTCAATGGGGGCGTGCTCCACCATGGCAAAGCTTTCATAGGAGTACTTGCGGTCCACCTGCTCCACTTCCCGGAAAGAGACGTTGTTGAGACCCGTGAGCTGGAATCCGTCCGTGTGGACGGAAGGATCGGCCTTGGGAACGATCACCCTTAAATCCACCTTTTTTGCCAGTGCTTTGGAAAGACCCAGGCAGGCGATGCCCAGACCTCCGTTAACCAGTGGTGGAAACTCCCACCCTAATGTAAGAACTTTGATATTACTCATTGGTTGATGTGGGTTGTCGGTGTCGGGAAGAATGCGGTGGTACGACGTGTTGTACACCACAACCATAGAATCAAATTTTTCATGTCCGGTCTAGAGTAATAATTAGTAATTTTGTTCTATTAATGAAAAGAAAAATGGTGGTTTAGTTCAATCTTGCGTTCGTCATGGAATTGATTAGCATGGGCAGAGCGTTTCCTTATTTTCCCTTCTTTTGCTCCCATGTGCGCCGCCTTCCACAACACTGAAAAACGGAAACTGCCCCTTGTCCGCGGCCCTGTGATCAGGCGGGAGTATGGAAACGTCATTTCCAAAATAACTCTCAGCGTGTGGATTGCGGAAGAGGGTCTCGTCAGGGTGGCTTATTTTCCCGGCGCGGTGGCTGAAGATGAGCCGAGTTACGCCGTCAGTCCGGAATACGTGGCGCCAGGCGCGGAAATCCGGGAATATGACGAACCGGGAATTCATGTCATTGAAACGCGCCTGCTGCGGATTCGCGTCCGGACGGAAGAGCAGAAAGTGGATTTTTACGATATTGTCACGGACGAGCCGCTGCTCACGGATGAAAGCGGATTCGGCCGGGAATCCAAGGACTGGACGGGGGATTGCCGCGTGTGGATCCGGAAGCATCTTCAGGACACGGAACACTTCTTCGGCCTGGGGGACAAGCCGTGCGCCCTGAACCTGAGGGGCAAGTATTTCTCCATGTGGGGAGCGGACCATTACGATTTTCACGAGGAGTCCGATCCCCTGTACAAGAGCATCCCCTTTTTTCTCAGCCTCAGGGAAGGGAGGGCCTACGGACTACTGTTCGACAATACGTGCCGCTCCTACTTCGACTTCGGCGCGACGGATGAAACGGTTCTTTCCTTCGGCTCCTTCGGCGGCCTGATGAATTATTACTTCATTTACGACCGCCGTCCCCTGGACATTGTGGCCGCCTACACGCGCCTTACCGGCACGCCGGAACTGCCGCCCCTGTGGGCCCTGGGCTACCACCAGTCCAAATGGAGCTATTACCCGGACAAGGCCGTGTTCAACCTGGTGGAGCGTTTCCGGGACCTGGGCATCCCCTGCGATGCCGTGCACCTGGACCAGCACTACATGAGGAACAAGGAGGGATTCACGTGGGATTTGCAGAATTTCCCGCATCCCGCGGGCATGGTCGGCACGCTGAAGGAGCAGGGAATCAAAACGGTGCTGATCGTGAACCCCGGCGTCAGGATCAACCCGGAACACGCGGTGTGGAGGGAGGGCATGGAACGCAACTATTTCTGCCGCCGTTCGGAGGGCAACCTGCTGTCGGAGGAAGTCTGGCCGGGGCTGTGCAACTTTCCGGACTTCACCTCCCCCGCCGTGCGGGACTGGTGGGCGGAACTGTACAGGAAGGACATTGAGGAAATCGGCGTCTGCGGCCTGTGGAACGACATGAACGAGCCGGTCGTTTTCCCGGACCGCACGTTCCCGATGGATACCCGGCACGAATACGACGGCATGCCCTGCTCCCATGAAAAAGCCCACAATATTTACGGCCAGTGCATGGCGGAAGCCTCCCGGGAGGCGATGAAGCGCCATGCCCCCGGCAGAAGGCCCTTCCTGCTCTCCCGGTCCGGATTTGCGGGATTGCAGCGTTATTCCGCCACCTGGACCGGGGACAACCGCTCCAACTGGGAGCATTTGAAGCTGGCCAACTTTCAGTGCCAGCGCCTTGCCGCCTCCGGCATCTCCTTTGCGGGATCCGACGCAGGGGGCTTTCTGGGCCACCCCACGCCGGAACTGTTCTGCCGCTGGATGCAGATGGCCGCCTTCCACGGCCTGTTCCGCAACCATTCCTCCGGGGAATTCGGCGGCCAGGAACCCTGGATGTTCGGGCTGGAAGCGGCCGGATACGTGAAAGCCGCCATAGAAGGGCGCTACCGTCTCCTTCCCTATATCTATACCCAGTTCCGCCGTTATGCGGAAACGGGCATGCCCGTGCTGCGCTCCCTGGCACTCCAGTGTTTCGAGAACATGGACACCTACTGGCGCGGCGCGGAATTCTTCTTCGGGGACCATCTGTACGTCATCCCCATCCATGAACCGCAGGAAGGGGGCCGTTTTCTCTACATTCCGGAGGGCGTCTGGTATTCCTACCATGACGACAGCCTGATGAAGGAAACCGGGAGGGACGTGTGGGTGAAGTGCCCGCTGGACTTCCTGCCCGTGTATGTCCGCGGCGGGGCGGTGGTGCCGCGCTGGCCCGTCCAGCAGTATGTGGGGGAAATGCCGCGGCCTCCGCTGTCGCTGGACGTCTGGTGGGCTCCGTCCGGGGAAGTGGAATCCCGGTTGTACGAGGATGCCGGAGACGGTTACGGCTACAGGCACGGGGAATGCGCGGAGCACGAATTCCTTTTCCGGGGAGGGCCTTCCTCCCTGGAGCTGTCATGGACCTGCGAGGGGGACCCCTGCGCCTTCCATGAATCCGCGGAAGTGGTGCTGCACGGCCTGTCGGATGCGGTTTTCGTCGCGGCGGCCATAGACGGCATTCCCTGCGGCTCCGTCAGGAGAGACGGCAGGGTATGGAGAATTCCCGTGGAGGGCAAATTTGACCATCTTTCCGTCACTTGGGACCGGGAAAACCCGTTTTCCGCATAATCCGGAAGGAGGGGACAGGATTCAAGGCAGGTGGAAGCTGTGCCTGACCGTCTCCCTTTTCAGCTTCAGTTCCCGCCATTCGTGCGTGAGGGTGGAGGAAGCCACCACGCCTCCTCCCGTGCACAGGGCCAGCCTGCGGCCCTGCCAGTACATGGAGCGGATGCCTACCAGGCAGAAAAAATCCCCGTCCAGCAGCAGGCCAAAGGGCGCGCCGAAATGGGGAGGGCAGCGCAGGCGGGAACGCCAGTCGTCCAGTTGGGCGAGCGTCTCTTCCGTGCGCGGCTGGGAACCCAGCGCGGGCGTGGGATGCAGCAGGCGAATCCAGTGGTCCGGCGGCAGGGGGTGATCCGCCTCCAGCGTCAGGTAGGTGACGAAGTGGATCAGCGTGCCGAGATTCAGCACCCGGCGGGGCGTGCGGCTGACGCTGCCGCAGGGGGACAGGCGGGAGAGGATGCTCCCGGCCACGATTTCATGCTCCCGGATTTCCTTGTCGTCGTTGATGAACACGCCTTCATCCTCCGGCCGCGCCGTGCCAGCCAGGGCCATTGTGGTGAGGCGGCGCCCCTGCTGGTGGAACAGGGTTTCCGGAGACGCTCCGCAGAAGCCCTCCTTCTCCGTCCACCAGGCATAGGGATAATGGAATGGGGAGCTTCCGAAGGCCCTGCGGATGAGTTCCTGCGGAACGTGCGGCGGCTGAAGCTCCCCGAACTGGGGTGTGGCCGGGACGCTCTTGACCAGGCGCCCGGAGGCGATCTGCTCCATTATTTCCGTGAACACCTGAGCATAGGCGTCCGGGGACGGGGCTTCCCAGCGGATTTCCGGAGCGGGGGGCAGTCCGCCCTCCGGCTCGGGGAGGGAATGCAGGGCCGCCGGTATTTTCCAGGGCAGGGGATCGTCCAGCCTGAACGTATTGACGTAAAAGGCGGCTCCGGATTCGGGAGGAACGGCCGATTCCCGAAACGGTCCTTCCCCCAGCAGCAGGCCGGCGGAAGGATGCTTGATGAGGGCTCCGGATGGTGAAAATGGCATTTCCATGAAAAAAGAATATGGGAAGGGCGGGTCGCGTTTCAGCTGGATGCAAATGACCGTCTATTCTTCCGGGCGGTCCTTGTTGTCACGGTTGACGACGGCTTTAAATATGGAAAAAATGCTTTGGGTGCCAAAGACATCCTGAATGACGTCCTTTTGCCACAGGCGGCGCCGGTTCATGTACGTTAAAACTTCGTTGATCTTTTTTTCCGCGTAATTGAATTGGTAGGTCCGTCCGTATATTCCCAGGATATAAGCCTCTTTGAAGGAAAGGCTGTCGGATAACAGGGAAACGTAGTGTTCTCTTTCTTCGCCGGAAAAATTCGCATTTCCAAGGAGCATGTGGGCGAAAGAAAAGAACGATCTTAAAAACGGAGAGATGGAGGCGTCCGCTTGGCGGATGGTATTTTCCTCGGAGAGGGAAAGCTTTTTACAGTTTTGCAGCTTCAGGCCGACGGACTGAACGACGTCGAACAGATGGGAGAACGCTTCATGTCCGGTTTCCAGATGGGGAGACCAGCAATTTCTGTAAAAAGTGATTTGGGTGTTGTTGACCAGATTGTGCAGATGATGCAATTGGTTATAGAAGGAATTCTCAAACATTTGCCTGTTCATGAGGCATTGCTGCTCCGACAATTGCTTGCATTGCGTATATTGAAGCAGAATGGTGATGACCAGGCCGGAAAAAGCCAGCCCCGTGAACAGCGTGCTGGCCAGGATAAACTGGTTGGCAAATTCGGAAATGCTTGTCGGATAAGGCAGATGGGTTATTTGGGGAATGAAATGATGTTCCAGAACAAGTAACAAGATGATGAGAACAGGGGATACGAGCAGGAACCAGATGAGATATTTGCGTTTGATGCAAATATGTTCGGAATCTTTTCCCGCATGAGGGGGAAGGGGGTGATGACTGGATTCGGCTGGTTTCATACTGGTTCGGCGTTGTGTTCCGGAAAATCCGCGGCTTGTTCCTTCAAGGGCCATGCTAATGAATGCTTTTCCGGAATCAATGTTTTTCACCGGGTGCGCAGTGTGCATACGGGAAATGTCATGTCTTTTAGGTTGACGCTGGCGGAGCGGCAAGTAATCTTTAGCGAGCCTTTCCACGATTGCCGCCATGGATGATTCGACGCCTTCAACACTGCCTGCCGGGATTCCCGTAAAGGCCATGCTGGCGGAAGTGCGCAAGCCGCTGGGGCCGGTGTGGTGGTGCGTGTTTCTCGCCAGCGTTCTGCTGGCCGCCTGGGGCGTGGGGTGGAGTTCCTGGCGCATCGCCGCGGAAGGCGTGGGCGTGCTGGGGCTGAACAACAACGTGGTGTGGGGGCTGGACATCGTGCATTTCGTCTTCTGGATAGGGCTGGGGCATGCGGGCACCCTGATTTCCGCCGTGCTGCTGCTGACGCGCCAGTCCTGGAGAAGCCCGATCGCCCGCGGCGCGGAACTGATGACCCTGTGCGCGGTGGTGTGCGCCGCCGTGTTCCCCGTGGTCCACGTGGGGCGCGTCTGGATGGCCTGGATGGCCGGCCCCCTGCCGGAGGTGAGCGGCATCTGGCCGGACATGGCCTCCCCCCTGATGTGGGACGTGATGGCCGTCAGCACGTACTTCCTGCTTTCCCTGACGTACTGGTACATCGGCCTGGTTCCGGACTTCGCCCTGCTGCGCGACTGCTGCACGGGGCGCTTGAAACGCCGTTACGGGCTGCTGGCGCTGGGCTGGCAGGGAACCGGGCGGCAGTGGAGGGCCTATGAGAAGGCCAGCCTGCTGTTCGCCGCCATTCTGACCCCGCTGGTGGTCTCCGTCCATTCCGTGGTGAGCTTTGACTTTTCCGTGACCCAGGTGCCCGGCTGGCACCAGAGCATCTTTCCGCCCTATTTCGTGGGGGGCGCCATTTTGAGCGGCATGGCGATGGTGCAGCTGATTCTGCTGGCGGTGCGGCGGCTGATGGCCGGAAGCGGCGTGCGGGAGGCGATCACGCCCGCCATCCTGAATCTGAGTTCCAAATTCGTGCTGGCCCTGGCCCTGGTGATGGGGGCCATGTACCTGTGGGAGCACATGGCCGTGCTGCTGAACGGGGGCGCTCCGGAATTGTTCCCGGGACGGAATCCGGTGGGCGCCGTTTTCATGGCCGCCATGATCGCCGGGAACGTGGTTCTGCCCCAGTTGTTCTGGTTCCGCTCCCTGCGGACCAATCCGCTCGTCATCGTCGTTGTGGCCCTGGGGGTGCTTGCCGGCATGTGGATGGAGCGGTTATGGATTGTGGTGGATTCCCTGAAGGCGTCCCTGCTGGCGGCCAATGCGGGGGATTACTTTCCCAGCCTGACGGACCTGGCCATGATGGCCGGAAGCGCGGGCCTGTTTACGGCCCTGTACATGATCCTGGTACGCGTTACGCCCTTCTTTTCCCTGTGTGACGTGCGGGAACAACAGTCTCTGGACAGGGAGGGCAGGGCATGAAAAAACGCATCGTATCCGGCTGGGTGCTTTCATTCTCTTCCGAAGAGTCCCTCCTAGAAGCCGTGAAAAAGCTGTTGAAGGAGGAAGGACTGCTCTGGGAAGTCTGCGCGCCTTATCCCTGCGCCGCCGTACGGCTGGCCAACCGCCATGCGGGACGGGCCGTGGGCGCGGGTGTGCGGCTGTGGGCGGTGGCGGGCGGCCTGTGCGGCTTTCTGGCCGTGGCCCTTTGGATTTACTGGACCCAGTTCTGTGCGGACCCCCTGGTGACGCAGGGCCGCGTGCAGGGCTGGGAAAGCTGGCCCGCCTATGTTCCGCCCCTGTTTGAAGGCACCCTGCTGGGCGCCGGAGTGCTGACCGCCCTGGGATTCCTGAAAGGGGCTTTTCTTCCCCAATGGCACGACTGGGCGTTTGACTGCGATTTTTTCAGGACGGATGAGCACGGGGACGGCTATTTTATCCTGCTGGAAGGGGATAACGGAGAACGCGCCGCTGCGCTAGCCGTATCCCTGAATCCCGCGGCTGCCGAATATATTGACGGGGAAGGAGGCCGTTTGTGAAAAGGGCCCTGGCGGTGGTTGCCGTTCTGGCCGTGCTGGCGGCAGGATGGTTCCTGGTTCATGACGACGGAGGCAGGAAAGCCGTTCCCCACCTTTTTGACAACATGAGCGAGCGCCCGCTGACGGACGCGCAGCACGTGGAAGCCGCCTCCACTCCCGCGGGCAGGAAGGTCCGTTTGCTGCCTCCGCGCGCCGTGGCCCAGTCCGTGGGCGGGGCGTATGCCGCGCGGGACAGGGACCTCCGGGACGTTTTCGCCGGGGACGGCTCCTATTTTTCTTCCGGCCGGACGCAGGGCGGAGATGAGGAAGCCATGCCGCTGGAACTGGGCGGCGTTTCCCGGAGCCGGGACGTTCTGGCGGAGGGAAGGGTCTTGTACGCGGCGCACTGCGCCGTCTGCCACGGGCCGGACGGAAGCGGCCGGGGAAACATGGCCGCTTATGAATCCTACCCGCAGATAGGCTCGTTCCGGGATGAAAAGTATGCCTCCTATTCCCCCGGCAGGATGTTCCGGAGCATCCGCCTGGGGCAGGGCAACATGCCGGCCTTCGGCCATGTGCTGAGCGCGCGGGAAATCTGGTGCCTGGTGGCCGTCGTCCGGGAGATGCAGGCCGGCTCCTCCCCCGCAGAAAAAACGGAAAATTAAAGAAAAGACATTACTCATGAACAGGAATGCAGCATCAACCGGGCGGGAGCGCAGGGACAGGGCGGGATTCCGCTGGGCCGGGCGCTCCCTGGCGCTGGCCCTGTGGCTGATCTCCGCGCTTCTCTGGTGCGTGCTGATGCGCCAGTCCTACATCGCGATGCCGTGGGACGACATATCCGCCTTCGGCGTGAAACTTTATGAAATGCGCGGCCCCTTTGCCGCCGCCGGCATGAGCGTGGGGCTGCTGGGCACGGGTATCTGCCTGGGCTGTCTTTTCTGGCTCTGCCTGTCCTGCGTGACGGGGGCCGGATGGGGAATCTCCCTGCGGCGCGTGCTGGCCGCCGGATTGTGGGGGGGCCTTCCCGGCGTACTGACATTGGCGGGGACGGTCGGCTGCCTGACGACGGTAATTTTTCCGGAAGCGGCCCGCTACTGGGGCGTGGCGGATGTTTCATCCCCCGGCGTCCGGGCGTTCAGCGTGATGGACTGGTCCGATCTTTCCTGGTGGAACCCGGCGTGGCTGTACGTGCACATGGGAATACTGGCGGTGCTGGCGTGGAGCATGGCCCAGATATGGGTAACGCTGACTTCCGGGAATTCCGTCTGGAAGCGTTCCTTCCACCGCGGAGCCGCCGCCTTCAGCATGATTGCGGCGGTCCTGGCGCTGGGCATGCTGGGATTTGACGTGCTGGCCGGTCCGGGCGGCGCGGCGCTCTCCATGTTCCCCGTGTACATGATTGCCTGGGTTCTGCTTGCCTCCCTGGCGTTTGCCGTGCTGGCCGCCGTCTGCCTGAGAAGGCTGGAAGGCGGAAAATCCCTTTCATGGACCCGCATGGGCGGCATGCTGATGGCCATGGTGCTGATCAAGGCCTACATCACCTATTCCCAGTACCTCGTTACCTGGTATGCCTCCATTCCCGGGGAAATGACCTTTTACACGGCGGCCCTGTCCGGGTGGTCCGGAGTGCTGGCCGCCGCGCTGGTTCTGGAGTTGCTGGTTCCCTTCCTTGTTCTTCTGTTCCCCGCGCTGCGGCGCAGGCCCTCCGCACTCCTCTCCGTCTGCGCGTGCATCCTGGCCGGTTCCCTGCTGGAAGCCTGCTGGATATTCTGCCCGCGGCTGGGACTGGAATTACATGCGTGGGGAACGTGGACGCCCCTCCTGCTGCTTCTGGCGGTGATGGGAGGCATTGCCGCCGTTTCCATCCTGGGCGCGCTGAGCGTCCGCAACGTATTTCCCCGGTCATGATGAAGAATTCCGCTCCCGCTCCGTCCGCTTCCGGCTTCCACCCGGCAGAGCGCCTGCCGCTCTTCTGGCTGGCGGCGGCCTGCGTGCTGGGCCTGTCATGGTCGCTGGCGTATGCCTTCGGCTTTCTCTTCGGAGAGCCTCTGCCGTGGCCGGCGGGGCGCCTGATGTTCGCCTTTTACGGAATTCTGGTTTATGGATGGGCCCTCCGGTCCTGTTCTCCCGTATGAACGGCACGGAGGGGAAGTGGGCCCGGCTGGCGGCGTGGTGCTGGCACGGCTGTCTGGTCCTGGGTTTGGCGTCCATTGCGGCCGGAAACGGCAGCGGGCTGCTGCTGATGCCCTTTGACTGGTGGGTCTGTCCTGTTTTTGCCCTCATTGCCGCCGGAATGGCCTGCGCCGTGTGGTCGGGGCCGCTGGTGTGGCCTCTGCGCCTCCTGTTCTGCTCCTGCGCCGGGTGCATGGCCGCGGCCCTTCTGGTGCTGTGGCATACGCGGGCTCTCTCCATGAACGGCCTGCTGGATTCCTCCTCCCTGGAATCCTGCTTTTCCTGGGGGCTTGCCTGTGCGGCGCTGGGCGCCGGCGCGCTCCGGCTGGGGCTGGCGTCCGGCAGGTGGTTCCGCGTCTTGTCCGTCTGGATGGCCCTTGTGCTGGCGGCGGCTCCGCTGATCGGCGGCGTGGCCCGTTTGCAGGGATTTCCCGTGCCGTGGTCGCTTGCGGAGGCTGGCATGGTGTGGTCCTGGTGCGCCGCCGCGGCTGTCGTGCTGGCGGCTCTCCATCTGTGGATGGCCTCCGGAACGGAATCCGGAACATGGCTGAAAACGGGATGCTCCCTGCTGGCCCTGGCGGCGGTCTGGAACGTGTTTGCCGGAAGCATGCCGGAAACGGCGCAGTTTTCCCTGTCCTCCTGGCATGAGGCGGAACTGTGGGCGTTCCTGGGAGCCGGGGTGCTGATGATGGCCGGACGGCCCGCGGAAACCGGAAAACTTTCTCCGGCCTGGTGGATGCTGGCGGCGGGAATTGGCGGCGTGCTGCTGGCTTACGCGGTAGGCGTGGTCGCCTCCGTGGATGTGACGGCTTTTCCCTATGCGAAGCGTGCGGAACTGATGAGTGGCTGGGTGGGCATGGCCGCCTGCGTGCATGCCGTTGCCATGCTTCTGTGCCTGGCGGGGGCCCTGTGGCTGTGGAAGCCGGATTCCGCCGGAAAACCGGATCAAGCCGGAGCCCTCCGCGTTCTTCCGGCTCTGGCGTCCGCCGCTGCCGTCGTTCTCGCGGCTCTCGCGGGTGTCCTGCTGCATGCGCCTTCCCATTCCTCCCTGGAGGTCAAGCGCCCCGCGCAGGATGCGGAAGGAGCCCGGATCTACGCCGCGGAAGGGTGCGCGCTGTGCCATACGCAGATGATCCGCCGTTCCATGTCCGGCAGGGACTGGCAGACGGCGATCGACCGGGGGACGGACCCGGATTTTCCCTACCGCGTCAGCGAACCGGAAGACGCGGATGCCGAATTCAACCGTGAGGGCGCGCCGCAACTGGGAGTGGCCTCCGTCGGGCCGGACTTGAGCAACGCGGCGGAATACGCGGCAGGCAGGCTGGAATATGAAGACGCCGTTTCCAGAAGCACGCGCCGGGCCGCCCAGCCGCGGGAGTGGCTGGCCCTGCATCTCTACAATCCCCGCGAATCCCAGTTCAGGACTCCCTGGAGCGTATGCGCCGCCATGCCCGGCATGTTCGAATACCGCCGGATTCAAGGGAATGCGCCTTCCGCCGGAGCTCTTCCCGTCCTCACGGAGCCGGGGCGGGAGCTGGTGCCCTCTTCCCGCGGACAGCATTTGCTGAACTACCTGTCCTCCCTCAGAAGGCTGGAGCCTGAACAGAAAAGGGACGCGGTGAATTCATCCGCGGGAATGTCCCATATCCATCCGGAATATGCCGCCCATCCTCCCGCAGTGGACATGGAACGCCTGAAAAAGGCGCGCGCCGCCGCCGTGATGGAAAAGGGAAGGAGCGTGTACCTCTCCAAGTGCGCCATTTGCCACGGCAACGACGGCATGGGGGACAAGGTGACGTATCCGCCCCTGGCCGGATCCGAATGGCTGAAGGAAAAGCCTGCCGCGGAAATCGTCAAGATCATTACCGAAGGGCTGACGGGACCGATCACGGTGGCCGGAAAGGAATGGGACTCCACCATGCTTCCTCCGGGCGTCACGGACCCGCGCGACCTGGCGGACCTGCTGACCTTCCTGCGCCGCCACTTCGGCGGAATGGAAGGGGAAACCTACACGCTGGAACAGATGGAGGAGATGCGTTCCGGCAAGTAATCCCGTCAAGGGGAAGGGACTTGTGGAGGTCTCTGCAATCGGCGGCCGGCAGTTTCTTCCTGGAGCAGCGTTCTTACCGCTTCCGGTTCACCGCGTAAAACGGCGTTTTCCAGAGGAGTCCGGCCTTCCTTGTTTCGGATGGAGGGATCGGCCCCGGCATTCAGGAGGGTGGCAAGCTCTTTTTCGTTCCGGTGGTAGTGCAGGGCCGTATTGCCCTGCTTGTCCTGCATGTTGGGATCGGCCCCGTTTTGCAGGCACCATTCCAGAAGTTCCACGGAAAGGGAACGGTTCAGAACGGGAAAGGATGAAAGGTCGGCTCCTTGTTGGCGCACCCATACGAGCAGAATTCCCTGTGTTTTGATATCATCCGGGAGAGGCGCTTCAAGAACGCCTGCCAATGCCGTATTCAGTTCGTTCCTGTCTGCGTGGTAATTTCCGGAATTAATGCGGCGCAGGGATTCGGCAAGGGCAGTGTGAGTGCCACCCGTCCGGGTATGGAACATTTCAATTCTCCGGGCGATTTGAGGGTCCCTCGGTCTCCTTTCATATTCCCGCCACCAGCCGATCCCCTCAATAAATAGAGCCAGCAGAATTCCCGCAGCCACCCATTTTCTGGCCCGGAAAGTTTTCTGAACAGGCAGGGGATAGGAATCCGTTTTGGGAATCATTCTGTCTTGATGCCATTTTTTTCACGGTTTGTCCACCCATCAAAAAGGGCCATTCTTCCCGCTGGAAGAACGGCCCCGGTTGAGATGGATAATACCGCGTTCAGCTCAGGGCTTCCACCAGCCTGTCTCCGAAGGCGGAGCAGGAGAGTTCCGTGGAGCCGGGAATCATTTCCGCAAGGTCGAAGGTGACGGTTTTTCCGGAAATGGTTTGGTCAATGGCCTGGATGAGCAGGTCCGCGGCTTCCGTCCAGCCCATGTAGCGCAGCATCATTTCCGCGGACAGGATGACGGAGCTGGGATTGGCCTTGTTCAGTCCCGCCAGTTTGGGGCCCGTGCCGTGGGTGGCTTCAAAGATGGAATGCCCGGTGAGGTAGTTGATGTTTCCGCCGGGGGCGATGCCGATGCCGCCCACCTGTGCGGCGAGCGCGTCGGAGATGTAGTCCCCGTTCAGGTTGAGCGTGGCCACGACGTCGAAGTTTTCCGGATGGAGCAGGATTTCCTGAAGGAAGGCGTCCGCAATGCAGTCCTTGATCACGATGCCGTTGGGAAGGCGGAGCCAGGGGCCGTCCCCGATGGGCTGGGCGCCGTATTCCCGGCGCGCCAGGTCGTAGCCCCAGTCGCGGAAGCCTCCTTCCGTGAATTTCATGATGTTGCCCTTGTGCACCAGCGTGACGCTTTCCCGGCCATTTTCCACGGCGTAGTCGATGGCGGCGCGCACCAGGCGCTCCGTCCCTTCCCGCGACACGGGCTTGATGCCGAAGCCGGAGCTTTCCGGGAAGCGGACCTTTTTCATGCGGTCCGGGAAGACGCGGCTCATGGTTTCAAAGAACAGCCTGGCGTCCTCGGAGCCTTCCTTGAATTCGATTCCGGCATAGATGTCTTCCGTGTTTTCCCGGAAAACGACCATGTCCACCTTTTCCGGGGCCTTCACGGGCGTTTCAATGCCGTTGAAGTAGCGCACGGGGCGCAGGCAGACGAACAGGTCCAGGTCCTGGCGCAGGGTCACGTTCAGGCTACGGATGCCGCCGCCCACCGGAGTGGTGAGGGGGCCCTTGATGCCGACCAGGTAGGTGCGGAACGCCTCCACCGTTTCATCGGGGAGCCAGGTGCCCAGGTTGTCAAAGGATTTTTGTCCGGCGAAAACTTCATACCACGCTATGGAGCGCTTCCCCTGGTAGGCCTTGTTCACGGCCGCGTCAATGACGCGGGAGGCGGCCGCCCAGATTTCCGGGCCCGTTCCGTCACCGATGATGAAGGGGATGATGGGCCTGTCCGGCACGCAAAGCCTGCCGTTCTGCATGGTGACGGCCGCGCCGTCTGCGGGAGGGGTGAATGTTAAGTTGGCCATGACGTGCGTTCCTTTATAGGACGCGGCGCGCTTTGGCAAGATAAAAGAACGGCGCTTCCGGGCGTCCGCGCCTTTTCCGGAGGTCAGAACCAGCCGTCCTTTCCCGCGCTTTCCCGGGAATCCTGCGCTCTTTCCCGCAGGCGGCGCAGGAAGTTTTCTTCCGCCTGCCGCTTCAAGTCGCTTTCCATGATGTGTTTTCTGGCCGCCTCGTTGAGCTGGTTGACGGCAATGGCCGTGTCCCGGTGGGTGAGCTTGTTCCAGAGGCCCGCGTCATCCCGAACCACGCGGAGAGAACCTTCGATCATCTCGCAGGAGACCAGTTTGCCGTGCAGGCCCTCCGCGGTGACGGGGCCTTTTCCCGCCGGGGGAATGATGATCCGGAGCGGCTCCGGGCCGTCAAGGTCAACGCCGCCGTGTGCCCGGTAGGCGGCTTTCAGGACCAGCGTTTTTTTGCTCCACCACCACGTGGTGGAATACTGGTATTCATATTCGAACGTCCGTTCCACCGTCACCAGGTTGGCCACCTTTTTGTCATTTTGGACAATGAGGGTCAGGCCGCCGTGGTCGGAGGAGAATCCCTTGTTGATGAGGGTCAGGCCCACTTCCTTTCCGGCCTCGATCAGTTTTTCGGCCACTTCCATGGGTTTTTCCACCGGAGCGGTGATGCAGGAGCGGATGCCCCAGAACAGCACGGCCAGTATTCCGGCAAGAACGGCGCCCCTGGCTATGACGATGGCCAGGGGGGAGTGGAGAAAGGATGAATGGGGAGGACGCATGAGAGAGGTTTCCGGGTATGCGGATGCGGCGGTTTGCCGGAAAAGTCAGGGTTCCGGGTCCTCATGGGAGCCGTCCTTCCTGATGGGGGGCAGGAACATGGCCAGGAAGGCGAAGGCGATGACGGTCAGGTCGTCCAGCTGGCCCACTCCGGGAATGAAATCGGGAATCAGGTCAATGGGGGAAAAGGCGTAGGCCGCCGTCAGCAGGAGGAGGACCAGCTTCCGTTTGGTGAAAAGCCGCGGTACGCCCTCCCGGCTGCGGAAGTAGTTGATGGCCCGGATCAGCAATTGCTGATGAGGGGTGTTGGGAGGGGTGGGAAGTTTGTTTTTCATGTGATTGCATAAGAAAAGGTTTAACGGAACGGAAGGGTTGCCGTCCGCTGGGGATAACAGGAAGGAAAGACGGGAGCCGGAGAGAAGTCCGGCAATGGCGGCGGCTGCGGCCCGGGCCCCCTGAAAATTCGTTCGGGGGGATGCGCAGGGCAGGGACCGCCTGGAGTCGTCCCTGATAGGGGGCTTGTTTTTCATGAGGGGTATGATGATGGAATTATCACACGCGCAACAGCCTGCGTCCAGAGCAATTATCTTGATGCCGGACTGCCCGTGTGCTGTAATGGATGCATGAGACATGCCCTGTTTACCCTGATTACGTTGTGCGCACTCTCCCTCTTTCCCGTATGCCCGGCTCATGACGCAGGGCATGGCGGAGACGGGGCGCAGCAGAAGGCCGGGTTTCCGGAGAAAAAGGAGCTGGACGGGAAGGTTCCCGCCGGGTTTCAGGGAGAATGCGTCCGGGAGAAGGGAGTCTGGATGGTCCGTATTGGCAAGCTGAATAATCATCAGATGGACGAGGCCGTCATGGCCGGATTGGGGGAAGATCATCCGGGTTTTTCTCCCGCAGAAGGTAAAAAGTGTGCGGGAATAGTTCCCGTTTCCATCCCGAAGGGGGCGGAATCCGACCCGGGAAAGTGGATGGTGTCCGGAAAAAGGGCTTATGCGGTCCAAGAAGATACGCCCGAATATGTTGCGCGTCTGAACGACCTTGTTCTGGAGTATTACGGCCGGGAGATCATGGATGGAATGAAGCGTTACATCGACATTCTTGACCGGATGGGGGACATGGAAAAATTAGAGTCCCTGAGTGAGGAACTGGTTTCCTGCGGCGGGGAACTGGCCCAGTGGGTACTGGTGGAGTCAAGCGTGGGGATGGACGTTCAGTTTGAATATATTCAACGGCACCAGGAACTGGTGGAACAGTACGGGGCTCTGGAAAGTCAAATGAAGGAGGCGCTCCGCAGATGGCAGGACAGGTTCGGGGTGGACGTGATGACGGTGGTGGATATCGTTATGGGAGAGCGTAAAGTCTGTTTCTGGGGAATTCCCGTTTCATTTTCCGCCGACGTGTTTGAGGAATATTGTCGTCCGGTAGAGTGATTGAGGCAAGGGGAGCCGGGTATCGGGAATCAGTAAAAGGCGTTTTCCGGCGGCATGCCCGGCGGAGTCTTTTCCGAGCTCCCCGGAAAAGGCAAGGAGCTTCCTTTGTCTTCTCCATTTTTCCAGTTAAAAAGTGTTTCCGGCGGCTCTGTGAACCCTGGGCGGCAGGGCGGCATTGACACGGGCGGGGGGAGCCGTTACTCTCCTGCCGCATATAATGATCAGTTTTACGAATATCAGCGGGGCCGAAGAGATCGGGGCCAATTGTTATCTGCTTGAAATGGACGGCACCCGGGTGGTGCTTGACAGCGGGATGCACCCCAAGAGGGAGGGGATGGCGGCCATGCCGGAGTTTGACGTTCTGGAACCCAATTCCGTGGAGGCCGTTTTCCTGAGCCATTCCCATCTGGACCATCTGGGCACCTTGCCCGTACTGCAGGAGAAGCAGCCCGCGGCGGAGGTATTCATGACGCCCGCCGCCGCCGCTCTGTCCGAGGTGATGCTGCATAATTCCGTAAACGTGATGAGCGCCAAGAGGCTGGACCTGGGCATCGTGGAGTATCCCTTTTTCACCCATGCGGACCTGGACCGGCTGTGCGACTCCTGGAATGCCAAGTCCTGCAACGAGGTGTTCCGCGTGGGCTTCCGCCAGAATCTGCTGGCCACCTTTTACGATGCCGGGCACATTTTGGGGTCCGCCGGGGTGATGCTGGAGAGCGAGTCCGGCCATACGGTGTTTTATACCGGAGACGTGCAGTTTGAGAACCAGAGCATGATTCCGGGAGCGGATTTCCCCGAATCCGGCGTAGATACGCTGATTATGGAATGCACGCGCGGCGGCTTCCAGCGCAGCGCCCATTATTCCCGGCCTGAGGAAATGGTGCGGTTCGGGCAGGCCATTGCGGATACGCTGGAACGCGGGGGCGCGGTCCTGATCCCCGTATTCGCCATCGGCAAAAGCCAGGAAATGCTGTTCAACATCCACCGTTTCAAGCAGCAGGGCGTGATTCCGGCCAATACGCCCGTGTACTTCGGCGGCCTGAGCGCGAAGGTGTCTTTATTATATGACCGTTTTTCCGGGCTGACCCGGCGGCACGACCACGATTTCAAGCTCAAGGAGGAGATTCAGACCGTGCCGCTTCCGCGCAAGGGGAAGGCTCCGCTGGTCTGCACTCCCGGTAACATTTACGTGGTTTCCAGCGGCATGATGACGGAGAAGACGCTCTCCAACGTGATGGCGGAGCAGGTGCTTCCCCATGAGAAGAACGCCATTCTTTTCGTAGGGTATGCCGACCCCGATTCCCCCGCGGGCCAGCTGAAGACCACCCCGCACGGCGAACTGGTCAAGATGAGGCCGAACGGGCAGCCGGTGCGCCGGAAATGCACGATTGACTGCTTTGATTTTTCCGGCCACGCCACCCGCGATTCCCTGGTGGATTACGCCGTGAAGCTGAAGCCCAAACAGGTGATTCTGGTGCACGGGGACCCGGACGCCGTGGAATGGATGCACGACACGCTGGCTTCCCGCATGCCGGATGCCGAGATCATCGCCCCCGTTCCGGGGAAACGCTATACGTTCGACTCATGAGCTTCACCGGACAGAGAAAAGGCAGGCTGATCGTCTTTGAAGGCATTGACGGGACGGGGAAGTCCACCCACATCGGCCATTTGAGAAAGTATCTGGAAGACAGGGGGGTGGAAGTCGTGCAGAGTTTTGAACCCACGCGCGGCCCATGGGGCCGGATGCTCCGGGATTCCGCCGTGACGGGCCGCCTGTCCGTGCGGGAGGAGGTGGACCTGTTCCTGAAGGACAGGCGCGAGCACGTGGAAACGCTGATTGCCCCGGCGCTGGCCCGCGGCGCGTGGGTGCTGCTGGACCGCTATTACCTTTCCATGATGGCCTACCAGGGCGCACGCGGGGTGGACCCTGCCGCCATCCGCGCCGCCAATGAAGAATTCGCGCCCGTGCCGGATGCCGTGGTCTGGCTGGATATTCCCGTTTCCGTGGCCCTGGAGCGCATCGGTAGCCGCGGGGAACGCGACGCCTTTGAAACGGAGGCCGGGCTGACCGCCTGCCGCAACGTCTTTGCCTCCGTTCATGAACCCTGGATGCTCCGCGTGGATGCGGACGCCGGACAGGAGGAGGTGGCGCGGAGAGTCCGGGAGGCCCTGCGGGAGCTTTTGCCGGAAAATACGGCGGAATAAGGATTGAGGGCCGGACCGGGTATCACCGCTAGAGTCCGGATATTTTCCTCTGGCTTCTCTGCCCCTTGATTTTTGATGACCGGGCTTATTGGTCCGCGTAAACCGTCGGATCCGGGATTCCGGCTTCCCGGAAGGCTTCCCGGCGTTCCAGGCAGGTGGAACAGGCGCCGCAGTGGATGCGGCCTCCCTTGTAGCAGGAATAGGTTCTGGAGAAGTCCACGCCCAGTTCATGGCCTGTCCGGACGATGCCCCCCTTGGAGGTGTGGATGAAGGGGCGCAGGATGCCCAGCCCGGCATAAGTCCCCAGCCGGATGGCGTCCGTCATGGCGGCCATGAATTCCTCCCGGCAGTCCGGGTAGATGCTGTGGTCCCCGGAATGGGCGGCAATGACGAGCTGCTGCGCGCCGTGGCTTTCCGCAATGCCCGCCGCCATGGACAGGAAGATGCCGTTGCGGAAGGGAACGACGGTCTGTTTCATCAGCTCCGTGTCGTATTTTCCGTCCGGAATGTCATCCGCGCCGGAAAGAAGGGCGGATTTCAGATGGGCGGCAATGGGGGTGATGTCGATGATGCGGTGTTCCACGCCTAGGCTGGCCGCCTGCCACGCGGCGCATTCCAGTTCCCGCGCGGCGTGGTTGGAGGCGTAGTCAAAGCTGAGGGCCAGCTTCACGTGGTGGTTTTTGTGCGCCCAGTGCAGGGCCGCGCTGGAGTCCAGGCCCCCGCTGAGCAGGACGGCGGTTTCCATTCTTTCCATGGCGGTTTTTAAGGGTTACAGGGGGCGGTTTTCCGGGTTGTGTTCGGCCATGGCGGTGAGCTGGATGCCGCCGCGGGGGGAGAACCTGCCCTCTACCTTCAGCCAGCGGGGGGAGATGGCCGCCACGAGGTCGTCCGTGATGCGGTTGACGATTTGTTCGTTGAAGGCGGGATAGTTGCGGTAGGAAGCCAGGTAGTACTTGAGGGACTTGGTTTCCACGCAGTGTCCGTCCGGCACGTAGGTGATCGTCAGGTGGCAGGAATCCGGCTGGCCGGTGACGGGACAGAGGGAGGAAAATTCGTGCGTGTCCAGCGTGATGGTGTAGGGGCGGGTGCCGTGGTTGGGGAAGGATTCCAGCTTGGCGTCGTCCGGGCTGGTGAAGAAGGAGCTTTGGGAACCGAGAAGGGTCAGATTGTCAGACATGGTTGGTTGATATGGTGGAATGATGAAGGGGCGGGAAGATCATTCTTCCCGTGGGGAAGCGTTGGGTTCTTCCCCAGGCTGCCTGCCGGGGAATTCTTTCACGTACAGGTCCTGCTGGGGGAAGGGGATGGAGATGCCGTGCTCGTTGAACGCATTATAGATGCGTTCCCGCACCGTGGAAAGGCTGGAGGATTTCGTCATGACGGGAATCCATACCCATACGCCCAGGTTCACGGAGCTGTCTCCGAAGCTGTCCAGCACCACGCTGGTTTTCTTGATCTTGGAGAGGAAGGACAGGGAGGCGAGCGTTTCCAGAATGATGCCGCGCGCCTTTTCCACGTCCGTTCCGTAGGAGATGCCCACCTCCACCTTCACGCATTCGAATTTGTGGTTGCGGGTCATGTTCCGGAAGTTTTTGTTGAAGAGCTGGGAGTTCTGGAAGGCGATGATGGAGCCGTCCAGCGTTTCGATCATCGTGGAACGGTACCCCAGGGAGGAGACGCGCCCCCGGTAGCCGTCGCATTCGATCATGTCTCCCTGCCGCAGGCGCCCCAGCATCAGGGAGAGGCCGCTGATGATGTTTTCAATGGTGTCTTTCAGGGCGAAGCCTATCCCCATGCTCAAGCCGCCCATGACCATCAGGATGCCGTTGTAGTTGGCATTCATGATGACCAGGGCCGTGAAGACGAACAGCCCCCACAGGAACAGGGTGGAGAGCGTGACGAAGGTGGGGATGGTGCCTACTTCATAGTTTTCCCCGTAGATTTCCCGGAGCGTGTTTTTTCCCAGGAAAATGAGGTAGTTGAGCACGATGGCGATCAGGATGACCAGGATGACGTGGCTCCAGCTGAAGGTGATGAGGTCCTTGATTTCCGTAGTAGTGTAAATCTTGCTGATGATGAGGTCGCCCATGTCGAAGGTGGCGGCGGGCCAGATCAGGCTGAACAGGATGAGGAAGATGGCCAGGCAGGGCAGGACGAGCTTGGAGATGAAGGGGCGGAACCAGACGATTTCCTTTTTGTTCCGCTCCTTCCGGCGTTTTTCATAATGGTGCAGCAGGTCCCACAGGCCCACTAGGAGAAGGATGCTGGTCATCAGCATGATCCAGGTCATCAGCACCAGGAAGGCCATGAAGCTGAAGCCCGCCCAGCACAGGATGCTGCCCAGGATGGTGAGTACCAGGGAAATGGTGGCGAAAAAGCGGTCCAGACGGGGCAGCCTGTGCCGCTGCCGCACCCAGGTCAGCAGGGAGAAAAGGGAAACCAGGGTGAACAGGACGGGCATGGAGACGTTCACCACGATGTTGGGGGCCATGAACATGCGCAGCAGCATGAAGAAGCCGCCCAGCAGGAGATAGGGCATGTAGATGCGTATTCCCGCGTTGATGGTGCCGTATTTCAGGCGCGTGACCAGGGAAAAAAGGATGGCGCTGGTCAGCAGAAGGAATTCGGCTCCCAGGGAAGCCGCGCTTTTCAGCAGGTAGTCCGTGCTCTGCATTTCTGAAATGATGAGCAGCACGGCTATCAGGAGGATGGTGGTGACATTGGTGAATGCGTGGCGCTTGTCGTAGTTCCCCGATTTTTCCAGCATCTTTTTGAAGCCCCAGCATACAATGGCGCGGGAGAGTAAGTAGGCGCACAGGAGCATGCCCAGCAGGACCATTCCATAATGCTGGAGGGTCCCGCGGTCGGAAGGGAGCTGAAGCTTGCTGTCCGCGGAAGATTCCCACGCGGACATGCATGCCCGGTAGATCATGCCGGGATTCAGGAAAATGTACCTGGCAATGTGTGAGGGCGTGTAGAATACCTTGCTGAACAACGTATTGAACAGTTTGTTGCTTTCGGCGTTCAGGGCGTTGACCTTGTTGCCCAGATTGTTGAACAGTTCCTTGAGACAGGCTAGCTGCTCCTTTTCCTTCTCCAGTTTTTCCAGCAGGGAATGGCAGGTGGTCAGGGCTTCGTCCCGCTGGACCATGGAGGTTTCCGACAGGCCGTCCGTGTTGACTTCCTCCAGGGATTGAATCAGTTTTTGAATGCGGGCCATTTCTTCCCCCACCCGTGCTTCCTGCCCCTGGAAATCGGGCCTGCGTTCATAGTAGAGCTTCACCAGCCTCGTTGCGGCCTTGCAGTAAAAGGCCATGGTGAAAATCTTCTGGTCGTCCAGCGCATAGAGCACGGCGGACATTTCATACACCCTGGTGTCAAAAAAGCTGTAGGTCTTATCCGCTTCCGTCACCAGGCTTTCGCGGATGGCTATTCTTTTCTCCACGTTCTTTTGCAGAATGGAGATTTCATGGCACAGCGCCAGGATGACGACGTCCATTTCCGTCGCATTCTCCGCGGTCAGTTCCTCCCCGGCTTCCTGGGACTGGGCCGCGTCCGGGACGGGAGCCGCGTTTTCCGGAGGCTGCTGGGCGAGCGTCTGACCTGCGGCCAGAAAACCGGCCAGCACGAATGAGGCGGAACGGCGGAAAAATGACCGGTAATCAGGCATGCTCATGAATGTGTCATTTCTAGGGGGTGCGGGCTTCATGGTCAAGGGTTATATTCCCGCCTTTTCCATTCGGGCAGGTACCTTCCGCTGCTGGCGTGGCGGGAATCCGCGGACTGGAGATGGAATAGCAAGGAGTTTTTGGAATATGTTTTTGCGGTTTTATCCCCCGTCCGGTGCAGAAGGACGGCTGTCCTCCGGAAATTTGTTGTGGACGCCTGTCGATATAATGTTTAGTTTAACGTAAAATATCCTTGGCTTTTTTTTATTTATAAGATAAAGTTCTCCGGACGGTAGTATTTGTTTTATTCGAAATTTTGATGATTCAGATCCCGGATTTTCGGGAGCGCATTTAAGAGAATTCAGGTCGGCCGTCAACCCCGTAATATGAACACAAAATTATATGTAGGAAATTTGTCCTTTGATGCCACTGAACAAGACTTGAGAGATCTGTTTGGTTCTTATGGTGAAGTGACTGAGCTATTCATGCCAACAGATCGCGACTCTGGAAGACCCAGAGGTTTTGCATTTGTAACCATGGATTCCACCGATTCAATGGGCTCCGCTATTGAAGCCGTGAACGGCCAGGAATTTCAGGGACGAGCCCTGGTTGTCAATGAAGCCAAGCCCCAGGAAAACAGGGGCGGAGGCGGAGGAAACTACCGCAGCAATAACAGCGGCGACAGGCGTGGCGACAACGGCTATGGCCGCAACCGCCGTTATTAATTAAATGGCAAAGGAAGAGCATTGATCTCTTCCTTTCATAAGAGCCAGGTTCTTTATGTACCTGGCTCTTATTATTTTATTCAAGCAGGACGGTTCCACCAGCGGATGGTGGTGGGGGAAACGGGTAAAAGAAAAAGAGAGCAGGGGGCTGTCCTGTGCCTCAGAGGCATGCTGCGCTTATGCCGCAAATGAGGATAAAGGGAGCCGAAAGGATGAGGAAAGGAGGTAAAAAATGGGAAAACGGAAGCCTGGACGACGATGAATAAAGCCCGGGCCGTGTTTTTCCCATGCCTTCAGCCAGGAAAGAAAAAGAGCAGGCGCCTCCTGCATGCGTCCGGAGAGGCGGCTTGTCAAATCATGAAGATAATACCGCGCAGGGAATCCTGCACCCGCGGGAAGGGATTTGGACAAATCTCCTTCCTCTTCGCTTCCTCCTGTTCCGAGTTCCGGAGCAATTCAAAAGCAGAATGCCGTTCCTCTTGGGGAGAAACGGCATCCCGATCAAAAGGCTGTAACTGCCCCCGTTCAGTTCAGGGAAAAGGCACGGATTCTCTTCAAGGATTCCTCTTTCCCCAGCAGGGAGAAAACGGCGGACAGGTCCGGGCCGCCGCTCAGGCCAGTCAGGGCTACGCGGGCGGGGAACATGACCGCTCCCATCTTGACTCCGTTTTCCTTGGCAAAGGCTTTCAGCACGCCGATGAGCTCATGGCCGTCCCATTCCGGCTCCCGTTCCAGCCTGTCCGCCAGTTTGGAAAGTAGTTCCAAGGCTTCCGGCTGGACTTTGGCGAGCGCTTCCGGGTCCATGGAAAGATCGAAGAAGAAACGGATTTTATCCGGAACTTCCGCCAGCGTCTGGACTTTCGTCTGCACGGTGGCGATAGCTTCATCCAGAATGCCGGAATCCGGCAGGCCGGCCTTCAGGCAGAACGGCCGCGCCTTGGCGGCAAATTCTTCCGGAGGCAGGGCGATGATGTGCTGCTGGTTGACCCAGCGGCATTTGGTGATGTCAAACTTGGCGGCGGAGTGGTTGACGGCTTCCAGGGAAAAGCGTTCGATCAGCTCTTGCGGGGAAAAGATTTCCGTGTCGTCCTTCGGGGACCAGCCCAGCAGGGCCAGGAAGTTCATGACGCCTTCCGGCAGGAAGCCCTCCTCCGGATAGGTGCCCAGGGCCGCCCCCACGTCGCGCTTGGACATTTTGGAGCCGTCCTGGTTCAGAATCAGCGGCATGTGCGCAAACACGGGCGGTGTGACGCCGAACGCCTCAAACAGCTGGATGTGCTTGGGCGTGTTCATGATATGGTCCTCCCCGCGGATGACGTGGGTCATGTTCATCTCAATGTCGTCCACCACGTTGACGAAGTGGAAGATGTAGGAGCCGTCCGCGCGGCGGATGGCCATGTCCGGGGTGTTGGAGGCGTCCCGGTAGTCGATGGTGATGTCGCCGCAGATCATGTCGTGGAACGTGACGGGCTTGGAGCGGTCAAAGCGGAAGCGCCATGCGCCGTCGTCCTCATAGACGCGCCCGGCGTCCTGGAGCTTTTTGAAGTAGGCGTCGTAAATATCGTTGCGCTGGCTCTGGAAGTAGGGGCCGCAGTCGCCGCCTTTCATGGGGCCTTCGTCCCAGTCCAGGCCCAGCCATTCCATGCCGGTGAAGATCGCGCGGGTGGCTTCCTCCGTGTTGCGGGCCGTGTCCGTATCCTCAATGCGGAGAATGAAGGTGCCCCCCATCTTGCGGGCGAACAGCCAGTTGAACAGGGCGGTGCGCGCACCGCCGATGTGGAGATAACCCGTGGGAGAAGGCGCGAATCTTGTTCTGACGTGACTCATGATGCGTTAGAGAGTAAGAGCCTGCCTTCCCGCGTCAAGCAGATACAGGGTTTGCATGCCAAAAAAGGCCTGTGGACGGACGGAGCGGGAAGGCAGGCGTTTCCCGGATTTTTTTATGGCGTTGTCGGCCTTGCGGCTTGCGCGGCACGGCCTTTTAGGCTTCATTAAACGCCGTGTTCTTTTTAAAGCACATATTCCGGCTGCGGGAAAAATGGCAAATCCAGCGGGATGATGAAGAGAAGCCTTTTCTGGAGCATTTGGACGATTTGCGCACCATGCTGCTGAGGATGGTGTTCTGCCTGGTGGTCAGCATGCTTTTGTGTGCCGGGTTCGCCTCCAACCTGATGGACATTCTGCGCCGCCCCGTCAACCAGGTATGGGATATGTTCGAGGAATCCCACCTTCCCGCCGGAATAGACCTGGACGCCTGGGGAAAGGCCAAGGAAACGGCCACGGCCGCCGTGGGGCTGGACGCCGCCCAGCGCCGGATCCTGTTCCGGGAGATTTCCCCCCGGCTGGCGGAATTGACGGAAGCCGCCCTGGTTCTCCGTGGAGCGCAGGCCCTGCCGCACGACAGGAAGGAAATTTTTATCAGGGAAGCCAGCCCGGCCCCCGCCGTGCGGGAACTGGCGGAAGCCCTCCATTCCAAGGACGCCGTGCTGACGGACGGAACGGGGAGGGGGGCCCTGAAGATGATGAGCGCCTTCCAGCCGGGCGAGGCGTTCATGCTGACCATCAAGCTTTCCCTGTATGCGGGCGTGGTGATCTCATTTCCCCTGCTGCTGTACTTCCTGCTCCAGTTCATCATTCCCGGCCTGCTGGAGCATGAGCGCAAGCTTCTGTACAAGTGCATGGCGGTCGGCTTCGGGCTGTTTCTGGCCGGCACGCTGTTCTGCTACTTTGTGGTGCTTCCCAGGGTGCTGACGTTCTTCTACACGTATTCCCTGGAATTCGGCATTTCCAACGAATGGCGCATCGGCTACTACCTCTCCTTCGCTACGCAAATGATTCTGATGTTCGGCCTGGCGTTTGAACTGCCCGTGGTAGTGATGCCTTTCGTGAAACTGGGCGTGCTGACCTACGACATGATGAAGGCCACCCGCCGCTATGCCATTGTGGCGATAGCCATTCTGGCCGCAGTCATCACGCCCACGCCGGACGTAGCTACCATGATGCTGATGGCGGTTCCCATGTACGCCCTGTATGAAATCTGCATCATCCTGGCGTGGCTGCATGAGCGCAAGGAAGCCGCCCGCGCCCGCGAAGAGGTGGCGCGCTTTGAAGAAGACTTCAACAACGACAATTCTCCCTACAACTCCTAAGCCATACATCCAACCATCATTACCATGAATCTTCTGGAAATCATCATTCTGGGCATCGTGGAAGGCCTGACCGAATATCTGCCGGTCAGTTCCACTGGGCACCTGCTTCTGACGGAATCCCTGCTGAACATGTCCCAGAGCAAGGAAGCCTTGGATGCCTTGGCCGTCTGTATTCAGGGCGGGGCCATTCTGGCGGTGCTGAGCCTGTACTACCCGCGCGTGAAGACGATGGTGGAGGGTGTCCGCGGCACGAATCCCGCCGGATTCAAGCTTCTGGTCAATTTGATTCTCGCCTTTCTGCCGGCCGCCGTGGTGGGATTGTGCTGCGCCTCCCTGATCAAGGAATACCTGTTCAACACGTACACGGTGGCGTACTCGTGGATCGTAGGCGGCGGCGTGATTCTGGCCTACTGCGCCTGGCGCGCCAGGCAGGGAAAGAGCAATGAAGGCAGCAAGGGAGATTCCATTGAAACCCTGACGCCGGGCAAGGCCCTGACCGTAGGCGTGCTCCAGTGCGTGGCGATGGTTCCCGGCACCAGCCGGAGCCTGATGACCATGCTGGGAGGCATGTTCGTGGGACTGAGCGTGGAAGCCGCTGTGGAATTCAGCTTCCTGCTGGGGCTGATCACGCTGGGGGCGGCCACGGTGCATGATGCGTACAAGGACGGAGCCCTGATGCTGGAAGCCTTCGGCTGGGAGGCCCTGGCCGTCGGAACGGTCGTGAGCTGGTTCTCCGCCTGGCTGGCCGTGAAGTGGATGGTCTCCTACCTTCAGAAACACAGCTTTGCGGTGTTTGGCTGGTACCGCATTGCCATAGGCATCGTGACTCTGGTGCTGCTGTCCCGGGGACTGGTGCATTGAGCCTTTGTTCTCTTCCTTCTCTTCCGGGGGAGGAAAAATACCTCATTCCGCATGGGAGAAGCCGTACAAGCTGGAAGCCTTCCATTCCCGGCAGAGGCTTCCGCGGGGAATTCCTGGCGCTGCAATCCTTTTCATTTCGGCTCATATCAGGTGAATGGTGTCTTTGCGAGTACTTCATAAAACGTTCGCAGTATCGAAATTGCGCCGTTGATTGCAAACAGGGATGCTGAACGTCATCCATGGATGGAAGGCGTTTTTCAACGGAAATTCCGGAGGATGATGCATCTTTCCGCAAATGTAACCTGATTGTAACACACGGCATCTTTTCTTGTGGCATCATGAGGGCATGAAACTGATGCCGTGCTTGATTGCCGTAGTGGCGGGATTGGCCGGGCTGGGACATTCCCAGACACCTGACGGAGACATTGGCGATAGGAGCATCGTCCTGCCGCAGCGGCGGGTGATCCCGCCCGTCAACAGGACCGTGCGCCAGCCCGTCACTCTGGAAAAGGTGAACGCCCTTGTCTGCGTCAACGGACGCAGCGCACAGACCACCCTGGAACTGAGCGTGCATAATGGCGGAAACGTTCCCACGGAGGCGGAACTTGTTCTTCCCGTTCCGGAAGGAGTCGTGGTCAAAGGGTTTTATTACGGAGACGGAAAGGCGTCCTGGCAGGCCTCCCTGATGCCCGCCGACGAAGCGCGCCGCCTGTATGACCGCATTGTGGCGCGCAGGCTGGATCCGGCCCTGCTGGAATTCGCCGGATTCGGCGCCATTCGCTCCAGCGTATTCCCCGTTCCCGCCAAGTCTTCCGTGAAGCTGGGCGTGGTGTACGAACAGTTGCTGACTCCGGTGGACGGACGCCTGGATTACGTGCTCCCCCGGACGGAAGCGCTTTCTGGCCATGCGGCATGGACCATGAGGGTGGAAATCTCCCCCGGAACTGAAGGCATCGGCAATGTGTTCACTCCCTCCCATCCGATGGAACGCCATCGGCTGAAGGATGAAACCCTCGTCCTCACCCTGGCGGAGGAGAAGATGAGTCCGGGGCCTTTCCGCCTGTCATGGATGGAATCCGCCGCCAAAAAGGGGGAGGCCTTTTACGGCCCCGACATCAGCGTCTATGCGGCTCCGGATGCGGAAAACGGCAGGAACGGATATTTTCTGGTCATGCTCGGAAAGGATAGCCCGGGGAATGAAAAGCAAATCCGCCGGGAGCTTACCCTGGTGCTGGACAGGTCCGGCAGCATGCGCGGGGAAAAGCTCGTCAGCATGAAGGAGGCGGCCAAGCAGATCATTTCCGGTCTGAATCCCGGGGAACGTTTCAATATCATCACTTATAACGAAGGTGTGAATCTGTTTGAGGCGGCTCCCGTGGAAAGGAACGCCGCTACGGAAAAAGCGGCGCACGCGTGGCTGGATGCCGTGGTGGCGCGCGGCGGCACGAACATTCATGAAGCTCTGGCGACGGCGCTGGCCCAGCCCTCCCGCGAAGGGATGCTGCCGGTCGTGCTGTTTTTGACGGACGGCCTGCCGACCATCGGCCGGACTTCCGAGAAATCCATTGCCTCCCTGGCCGGAGAGGGCAACAGGGAAGGACGGCGCATTTTCACGATCGGAGTGGGGGAGGATGTAAACGCCCCCCTTCTGAGGCGCATGGCGGAAATTTCCGGCGGATTGCCCTCCTACGTTCTTTCCGGAGAAAACCTGGAACTCAAGCTGGCGCAGGTATTCCACCAGTTGTACGGCCCGGTGTTCCGGAACGTGCGCTATTCCGTCTGCTCCCTGGACGGCAGGGAACAGCCGGGAAGGGTGCAGGATGCCATTCCTTCCGGGCGGCTGCCGGACATCTATTCCGGAGCGCCTGCCGTTTTGGCCGGCAGGTATGTGGGCACGTCTCCTTTTCTGCTGAAAGGAACCTGTCTGGACCGGAGCAACAGGGAACAGTCGTTTTCCGTAGTGGTGGAGCCGGAACGGATTTCCAGCGTGAAAGATGACTTTACGGCCAGAATGTGGGCGGCGCGCAAAATAGGCAGCCTGGAAACCGCCCTGATGGACATGGGAGCGGACCCCGCCCATACGGGAGTGCTGGGAAATGATCCCCGGACCCGGGAACTGGTTGAGGAAATCATGCAGCTTTCCCGGGATTTCGGAATACTGAGTTCGGCGGCCTCCTTCTTTGCGGACGACGGCAGTTCCGCTCCGTGGCGGGGAGAATCTGTCTCCCCCTCGTCCTCGAGGTTCCGGGATTATGGACGGGTGATGCAGGAATCGCGCGAAGGGCTGGGTTCCATCGCCCTGCAGAGAAATGCCGTGGAAAAAAAGAGGGAATTGTCCGTCAACAAATTCAACCGCCAGATGGACAAGCACGGGCGTTCCGTTTCCTTTGAAGGAACGGCCCAGATTGCCCAGAACGGTTATTTCAATCAGAACGGAGTATGGATGGAAAATACGGTCCTGCGCACTCCGGACAAGGAAAGTCCCGTCCGCACCGTGCAAGTGGGTACGCCGGAATACGCCGCCGTGGCGGACAAGCTGATCAGCACGAACCGCCAGGGGCTTCTGGCCCTGGACGGCTCCGTCATGATCCGCCTGGACGGGGAAACCGTGCTGATGCAGAACTCGTTCCCGTAATCCTTTCAACTATAAATCTAACAACAAACACACCAATCATGATGAACCATGCTGTCAAATACTCGCTGGCTTTGCTGGGCTCCGGAGCGCTTTGCGCCTCTGCTGAATCAAAGACTGAACGGCCGGAAAACGTTCCACCTCCGGAACAGGAGGCCGGAACCGGGGCGCTGCCTGCACCTGACTTGAGGCCGATTTCCTTCATCGGAGCGGGAACAGAGAAGAGCGACGCCGAAAAACGGAAAATATATGCCGCAATAGAACGTACGGAAGATCGGAAACTCCGCCGTGAACCTCGGGAAATTCCGGGCATTGCCATTTCAAAGTCCCGTCCGGACAGCCCGGAAGCAGGGGACTTTGTTCTCACCATAAGCCAGGTTTCCTCCGGTCCGGACCGGCAGTCAATTCCTCCGGCTTTACTTGCCACCAGCAAGGCTTCCGGGGATGAGGGAGTGGCGGAAGCGGTCTATTCCATCACCACGGCCGCAAAACCCGAAAAAGGGGGGGAATTTACGGTAACCATTTCTCAAAAAAAGGGAGATGAACAGACGACTGGCACGGAACCCGGTTCCGTCATTGCGGACCAGCAAAAAAAGGTCGGAACAACCCCGCTGCCGGAAAACGATGGAAAGGCCCCTGGCCACGCCGCCGCGGAAAAGGACGACCGCGCCGTGATTCAGATAGCCCTTCTTCTGGACACTTCCGGCAGCATGCAGGGGCTGATCAATCAGGCCCGCACGTATCTGTGGAAGGTTGTCAACGACATGACGCTGGCGCGCCAGAACGGCAAACTTCCCGCCATCCAGATCGCCCTGTACGAGTACGGGAGCGGCAGGCTGTCCTCCAAAGATGCGTGGGTCCGCCAGGTGCTCCCCTTTACGGACGATCTGGACAAGGTGTCCGATGAACTGTTCAAGTTGAAGACCGGAGGCAGTGAAGAATACTGCGGCGCCGTGATGGACCGGGCCCTGAAGGAATTGAAATGGAATACGGAGAATCCCGACGCCCTGAAGCTGATCTTCATTGCGGGCAACGAACCCTTCAACCAGGGCAATGTGCCCTATGCCCCCGTGATTGCCCGCGGACTGGAATGCGGCATTACCGTGAACACCATTTACTGCGGAAGCGCGGGAGACGGCGATTCCGTGCTTTGGAAGGACGGAGCCAGAAAGGGGGACGGCAGTTTCCTCAATATTGACCACAACGCCGCTCCTCCCGAACCGGAAACCCCCTATGACGCGGAACTTGCCACATTGAACGTTTCCCTGAACGGGACTTATCTGGCGTATGGCTTCCAGGAGGTACGGGCGGAAAAACTGGAAAGACAGGCCCGGCAGGACAAATTGACGGAGGCCGCTTCCCCCGCCGCTGCCGCCGGACGGATCGCGGCAAAAGCCAACAAGGCGGCTTACCGCAACACTTCCTGGGACCTGGTGGACCTTTATGAAGAACAGGGCTCCCGGGCTGTGGAAGAATTGGGCAACACCGGAATTCTCCCGGAAGAGTTGAAGGGAAAGAGCGCGAAGGAGGTTGAAGCGGTCGTGAAGGAGAAGGCGGAGGAACGGGCCAGATTGCAGAAGAAAATTGCCGATGTGGGCAGGCAGCGTGATACGTGGCTGAACAAATGGAAGGCGGAGCAGAGCGCTTCCGGCGGAGGCAAGGCGAATACGCTGGACGACGCCATCATCCAGGCCGTGCGCCGGCAGGCCGGCAGGAAGAAGTTCTCCTTTGTGGAGGAGAACGTGCCATATGAAAATTCCCCTATGAATAAAGAGCAGTAATGAGTGCGCCTGCGGGGTCTCCGGTCTTCCGGCGGCCCCGCAGGAATGCTCCGGCTGAAAAAACTTTTATTCCGTACTTCATTTCCTATACTTATTTTCCCATGCACCGCTACCGCATTCTGGTCGTAGAAGACGATCACGCCATCAGAAACGGGCTTACGGACGCTCTTACGGTGTCCGGCTACGACGTGCTGCCCGTCAAGGACGGCTATGATGCCCTGAACGTGATCCACGCGGAGGATTACGACCTGGCGCTGCTGGATGTGGTTCTGCCCGGGGCAAGCGGTTTTGACCTGCTCAGGCTCATCCGGGAAGACCGGGCGACCGTTCCCATTCTGATGCTGACCGCCAAGGGGGCGGAAGCGGACAAGGTGCGCGGGCTGAAGCTGGGAGCGGACGATTATGTGGTGAAGCCGTTCAGTCTGCTGGAAGTGCTCGCCCGGATAGAGGCGGTGCTGAGACGGTCCCCGGAAAGGCCCCGGACGCTGGACAGGGTGGGGCTGCCGGAGGGATACCTGGATTTTCCCACGCGCTCCCTGGTGCTGGGAGAGGAGCGGATTGTGTTGACGACCAAGGAATTTGACCTGGCCCGCCATCTGGCCGCCAATGCCGGCAGAATCATCACGCGGGAGGAAATCCTGACCAGGGTATGGAAAATGGACCCCCGCCTGGTGGAAACGCGCAGCATTGACACCACCATCGCCCGGCTCCGGGAAAAAATGGGTAAAAGGAATGCCGCCGTCATCCGCACCTTGCGGGGGCAGGGATACGTCTGGGAGGAAACCGCATGATCAGCCGTTTTTCCTTTCATTTCCTGCTTTGGTCCTGTCTGCTGATTCTGGTGGGGGTCATGGGGTGGCTGAGCCATTCCATGCTGAATGCGGAAAAGAGGAGGCTGGCGGAAACGCACCAGATACGCCTGGTGGAGCAGAGCCGCCTGGCCCTGTGGCGCATGGATTCCCTGCTGGCCGCCATGATTGCCGCGGAGAACAACAGGTCTCCCGGAGAATATTTTCTTCAAAACGATGGAACGAGAGACTCCGGCAGGAAGGATGCTTCCGTGCCGGATTTGTCGGAATTTGCCAAGCTGTACTTTCAGATAGACCCGTCGGGGAATGTCTCCTCTCCCCAGACGGGGCCGGGAAGCGTGGTCCATGTAAACCAGTTGAACCGTTCCGGCATGGTGTGCCTGTTGCTGGGGACCGTGAAAAACCAGCATGTTCCGGCGCCCGTTCCACGGAAAAACGAGGAAAAAACGGAGCATGTGGTCGTTTCCGGATCAGTCCATCCCGACGGAATGCAGGCGGAACAGAAGGCGTCCGGGGAAAGGAGTCAGAAGCAGGTGGCCTTTTCCCCCGTTCAGCAGGAAGCCAGGCAGCAGGAACTTGCCGTGGACAGTCAGAAGGCGTTCCAGCAGGGCATTGAGGACTACAACATGCGCAAAAACCTCTCCAACAGCCAGGCGGTGGAATACAACATCACGGTGGAGAAAAAAGTCGGGGAGCTGGCCAGGGAAAAGGGAAAATCTCCATTCAGGGGCGGTACGGAACCGGCAGAGGACAAGGCCACGCCGAAAGCGTTGCCCCTGGCTTCAAAAAAAAGGAAGGAAGTTAAAGGTTCCGCAATCGGGGGCGGCTTTTCTACGGAGAATGGGGTGTTGCATTTCGGCAAAGTGGGGGGCATGCGGGATGAATTCGGGGAACAGGAAGCAGACGGGGAAGCGTTTTCCGCAGTGCAGGATGATGCCGGAGAAATTTTTCCGGAAAGTCTGAAAGAAAAGGGAAGGGAAGAGATGTGCGTGGAACTCTCCAAGGCTCCGGGGAGCTACAAGGAGCTCTCCATTTCCTCTCTCCAGCCCCAGTGGAGTCAGGGTGAGGAATGTTTCCTGACGCGCCGCGTCTCCGACCACGGGCAGGTATGGGTACAGGGTATCTGGCTGGATTGGGAGAAACTGTCCGGCTATCTGTTGAAATCCGTAGCGGATATTCTGCCGGAAGCCACTCTGGAGCCTGCCGGAGAAGGGGAGGAAAGTTATTTGACGCTCGCGGGCATACCGGCCATGCTGAATCCTGGAGGCCTGCCCGACATGGCTGGGAATTCCTTGCGCACGGTCTGGAAATCCATTGCCATGGCGTGGTTCTGCGGCATTCTGGCGCTGTGCGGCGTCATCGGCTTCATGGTCGGTATCATCCGCTTGAGCGAACGGAGGGCCGTATTCGTCTCCGCCGTGACGCATGAACTGAGGACTCCCCTGACCACCTTCAACATGTACACGGAAATGCTTTCCTCCGGCCTGGTCCCCAAGGGCAGGGAAATGGCGTACGTGGACATTCTGAAGGAAGAGGCATCCAGGCTGACGCATCTGGTGGACAATGTGCTGAGCTATGCGCGCGTGGAAAAAAACTCCGTAACCCTCCGGCCGGAAAGAATTTCCGTTCCGGCCCTGGCTTCTTCCATCATTGCCCGCATTTCTCCCCGTCTGGCGGCTTCCGGCATGGATTCCCAGCTCTTCATAGCGCCGGAACTCCAGTCGGAATCCGTCATGGCGGACATGACTGCCGTGGAACAGATCGTGTACAATCTGGCGGACAATGCCGCCAAATACGCCCGGTTTGACGGAAGCATCCTGAAACTGAAGCTGACCCGGGAAAAACGGTTTCTGGTGATCCGGGTGGAGGACGGAGGGAAAGGCATTTCCGAATCCCTGCGGAGGAAATTATTCCGTCCCTTTTCCCGGTCTGCGGAGGAAGCGGCCGGAAAACAGCCTGGCGTGGGGCTGGGCCTGGCCCTGTCCCGTGAACTGGCCAGAGGCATGGGAGGAGAACTGTGGCTGGAAGAAAGCTCCGGAAACGGAAGCCGCTTTGCCCTCAAGCTGCCGCTTGTCAGGGACTAACCGTCAATCTCCATTCAGAGATGGAACACCCGGCAGGGCATCTGCTTCATTGATGATGCGGAAGGCGGTTTTGGTGCAAACAGGGCCATTCAACCAGGGGCTTGAATGAGGTGTAGATGTCCGCATTCTGAACGCTGAAATGGGAACAATGACTTTCCCACAGCCCTTGGACTACCGGGAGCTTGCCCCCGGCCAGGAATACAGCGTCACGATTCCGGTGTGCCTGGATGAAGTCAAGCTGGAAAACTGGAAACAATGTTCTTGTGAACTCGAAACGCACTATTATAATCAACAGGGTAAAAATTGTTTTCTGGGGACTCTACGGGCAATATCCAAACTTTTATTGTAATGAAAAAAATCTTACGGTATTTAGGAATTTTGGTTTGCCTGTCCCTCCATGCTGCGGCATGGGGGGACATGGCCGACAATGGAGTGGAATGTTCTGTGGTGATGGAAAAGACCCGGTTTGATGCGAGGGAGGCTTTCCCGGACTTTAAGC